>Ga0136633_1000095_pt1 | contig 62096 bp, 55 predicted proteins | sample AntDrymeUQ832206_2_FD_105494 | JGI IMG/M metagenome (GOLD analysis project Ga0136633, IMG submission 105494) | Polar desert sand microbial communities from Dry Valleys, Antarctica - metaG UQ83 (22.06) | ecosystem: Environmental > Terrestrial > Soil > Desert | place: Antarctica: Dry Valley...
CTAACTCTGCCAATCGATCGATAATATGTTCGCCACCGTTATCGATTGAGTACTCACCTTGAAATTGCTCCATGCGTGACGAAATTTGCCGAAATGAGGGAATAAAGTGCGTTTCCAAATCGGCTAAGCTCAATTCAACTAGTTTATTCATTACGCCCGGGAACCAATGTTGATCGAATCCTCCGCCTGACGACCCCGTTATCTGCGACCAGATTTGGTAAAACACCTGCTGAGTGGCGTGGTCGGTGTTGGGAGCGGCGCCGACATAGCGGGCGCCACGCTCAACCTGCCCTGTCGTAATGCGAAGCCGCACGAAATTGTCGGCATCGTCCAATAGCTTCAGTTTTTTAAGCGCGGCTGTCCAAGTGGGTTGCCAAGCTGCCAAGACTTTGAGGGGTTCGAACAGAGCCCAGTATGCGAAAGAACTGACCCTACTACCATCCGTCGGGACATCGACCGGTGCTTGTTCGATTGCCTTCGTGCGTCGAGAGTCCAGCGCAGGCGCAATCATCCGATCGATATATCGTAAGACGTTGGATTTTCCGGAGTTGTTGGAGCCAATTATGATGTTGATGCGCGACAGTGGAGTTAGCCACTGCTCGTCATCCGCGAAATTTCTAAATGCGGAAATCGTCACACCATAAAGCAATGCCCCCTATTCCACTCCAGCCCGCGCGAACATATCCTCACCGCCGTCTTCGATCGTCGCGATCGGGTCGGCGCTCGCCTTCGCCTTCTGCCGCCGGTCGAAGCTGTCCCAGACTTCGCCCCAATTGCCCCGCGTCGCCGCCTTTGAATATTCGGTTGCGCGCGTCTCGAAGAAGTTGGCGTGCTCGACCCCGTTGAGCAGCGGCGCGAGCCACGGCAGCGGATGTTCGTCGATCATGTAGATCGGTTTGAAGCCCAATTGCCCCAATCGCCAGTCGGCGATGTAGCGGATGTATTTCTTGATCGCCTTGGGGGTCATTCCCTCGACCGGGCCATGTTCGAAGGCGAGATCGATGAACGCGTCCTCGAGCCGGACCGTTTTCTGGCACATGTCCATGATCTCGTCGCGGACGTTGGCGGTCAGGCAGTCGCGTTCGCGGGTGAAGGCGTGGAACAGCTTGATGATGCCTTCGCAATGGAGCGATTCGTCGCGCACCGACCAGCTGACGATCTGGCCCATGCCCTTCATCTTGTTGAAGCGCGGGAAGTTCATCAGCATCGCGAAGCTGGCGAACAATTGCAGCCCCTCGGTGAAGCCGCCGAACATCGCCAGCGTCTTGGCGATGTCCTCGTCGGTGTCGACGCCGAACTGCTGGAGATAGTCGTGCTTGTCCTTCATCTCCTTATATTGGAGGAACATGCCATATTCGCTTTCGGGCATGCCGATCGTGTCGAGCAAATGGCTGTAGGCGGCGATGTGCACCGTCTCCATGTTGCTGAAGGCGGCGAGCATCATCTTGATCTCGACCGGCTTGAAGATTCGGCCGTATTTCTCGTGATAGCAATCCTGCACCTCGATATCCGCCTGGGTGAAGAAGCGGAAAATCTGGGTGAGGAGGTTGCGTTCATGGTCGGACAGCTTCTGCGCCCAGTCGCGGCAATCCTCGCCCAATGGCACTTCCTCGGGCATCCAGTGGATTTGCTGCTGGCGCTTCCAGAAATCGAACGCCCACGGATATTCGAACGGCTTATACTGGTTGCGGACTTCGAGAAGGGGCATCATTCGTCTCCGTTAGAATGTCGTCGCGCGGGGCGCGGGAAGCGGGCAGGTCGCGGTCATTTCCAGAACAGGGGATGCTCTTTGCGCTCGCGGCGCGAGCGGGCGCGGAACATGGTGATATACATCCACAGGCCGGAGAAAGCGAAGAACAGCAGCGCGAACCCCGAAGCGATCGACAGAGCGGTGCCGACCGGGCCGAACTCCTCGCCGGCGTGGAGGTGGTGGAAGAAGCTGACCCAGGCGGCGGCACCGTCGGGGTCGGGGATGGGGCGGCAGGTCATGCTTTGCGGGCAGACGAAGCCGACCGGCGCGGCGGCGACCGCAGCGGGTTGGGAATCGCGGTAGAGCGCCGAGAAATGGCTGAGCAGCCCGGTGGTGGCGATGAACAGGATCAGGACGCCGAACAGCACCGACAGCCAGCGGTGCCATTTACGCATTCGGAAGTCTCCGCGGAATCGGCTTCACTGGCACGCCAAGCACTCGTCGTAATCGGTGCTCGACAGCTCGTACTTGGGGGCTTCGGCGGTGTTGTCGGCCTCGACTCCGCCGGCAAAGCCCGCGCGCTGGACCGATTTCGAGCGGAGGTAATAGAGCGACTTGATGCCAAGCTCCCACGCGCGGAAATGGAGCATCATCAAATCCCATTTGTCGACGTCGGCGGGGATGAACAGGTTCAATGACTGCGCCTGGTCGATGAACGGCGTGCGGTCGGCGGAAAGTTCGATCAGCCAGCGCTGGTCGATCTCGAAGCTGGTCTTGAAGACGTCCTTTTCCTCGGGGCTAAGGAAGTCGAGGTGCGACACGCTGCCGCCCATCTCGAGGACCGAGTTCCACACCGCGTCGCTGTTCTTGTGCTTTTCGATCAGCAATTGCTCGAGGTGCGGATTGCGGATCGAAAAACTGCCCGAGAGCGTCTTGTGGGTGTAGATATTGGCCGGGATCGGCTCGATGCAGGCTGAAGTCCCGCCGCAGATGATCGAGATGCTCGCGGTCGGCGCGATCGCCATCTTGCAACTGAAGCGCTCCATCACGCCCATGTCGGCGGCGTCGGGGCAGGGGCCGCGCTCCTGCGCGAGCATCATCGACGCCTGGTCGACCTGGCTCCGGATATGCTTGAAGATCTTCAAGTTCCACGACTTGGCCATGGCGCCTTCGAACGGCAAATTGCGCGCCTGTAGGAAGCTGTGGAAGCCCATCACGCCGAGGCCGACCGAACGCTCGCGCGTCGCGCTGTACTTGGCGCGCGCCATCTCGTCGGGGGCGCGCGCGATATAGTCCGACAGGACATTGTCGAGGAAGCGCATGACGTCCTCGATGAAGCGCTTGTCGCCGTTCCACTCGTCCCAGGTCTCGAGCCCGAGGCTCGACAGGCAGCACACCGCGGTGCGCTCGGCGCCGAGGTGGTCCTTGCCGGTCGGGAGCGTGATTTCGGAGCACAAATTGGAGGTCGTGACCTTCAAGCCCAGGTCGCGGTGATGCTTGGGCATCGAGCGGTTCACCTGGTCGATGAAGATGATGTACGGCTCGCCGGTCGCCAGCCGGGTTTCGACCAGTTTCTGGAACAGGCTTCGCGCATCGACCTTCGCGCGCTCGGTGCCGTCGCGCGGCGAGCGCAGGATGAATTCGTCGCCGGCGCGGACCGCCTCCATGAACTCGTCGGTGATCAGCACGCCGTGGTGGAGATTGAGGGCCTTCCTGTTGAAGTCGCCCGACGGCTTGCGGATTTCGAGGAATTCCTCGATCTCGGGGTGCGACACGTCGAGGTAGCAGGCCGCTGACCCGCGCCGAAGCGAGCCCTGCGAAATGGCCAGCGTGAGGCTGTCCATCACTCGCACGAACGGGATGATCCCACTCGTTTTTCCGTTGAGCCCGACCGGCTCGCCGATGCCGCGCACCGCGCCCCAATAGGTGCCGATCCCGCCGCCCTTCGACGCCAGCCAGACATTCTCGTTCCAGGTGTTGACGATGCCCTCGAGGCTGTCGCTGACCGAGTTCAGATAGCAGCTGATCGGCAGTCCGCGCCCGGTGCCGCCGTTCGAAAGCACCGGGGTCGCTGGCATGAACCACAATTTGGAGATGTAATCATAGACCCGCTGGGCGTGGTCCTGGTCGTCGGCATAGGCCGAGGCGACTCGCGCGAACAGGTCCTGGTAGGATTCGCCGGGGAGCAGATAGCGGTCCTGGAGCGTATCCTTGCCGAAATCGGTGAGCAAGGCGTCGCGGCTTGAATCGGTGACGACGTTGAACGCACGAACGTCGATCGTCTTGCTGTCGCGCCTGGCTTCGGTCGCCGGCACGTCCGCCGCGCCGACATCGCTCGAGCTTGCAAAGTCCATCGTCTTTCCCCGTGCATTGGGCCGCTCTTCGACGGCTTGTTCTGTTTCTGTTCGACTCGGCGCCATGACGGCCATCCTAGCCTATTTGTGCAGCCGACGGGGCGGAATCTCGCTCTTGCCCCCGATATCCACAGGGCACAGTTCAGGCCTCACCGAAAATAAGCATTTTCGGACAAACCACAAGCTGTTGAGTATAACCCCCGTCGCTACACGACATATAGTGGCTCAACCGCGCCAAGACGCAAGCAGATTTTTGAGCAGGCGACAGAAACACGCCCCGCACCGCCGATTTGTGGCCGTGCAGCCACGGCTCGACACCGGGGCGGGAAGCGCGCGCCGGGGGCTAGGGCTTGAGCAATTCCAGCGTCGCCATCACCATCGCCTCGGTGCCGAGCGTAATCGCCGGCTCGGGAGCGATCTTGAACAAGGGCGAATGGTGCGAGGGGACCGGCGGTCCGCCGGCTTTCGCCGCGTCGAACGCCGCCAGGGGGGTGCCGCCAACGTCGAAATAATATCCGGCAACGCCGTGCTTGGGCTCGACGAAATAAGAGAAATCCTCCGCGCCCATGTTGGTCTGAACATAGGGAATCATCGTCGCGGCCCCGAGGTCGCGCGCGAAGGCGGCGTTGAGGCGCTTCGCAAGCACGCCGTCGTTGATCGTGGTCGGCGTTCCTTCGCTGACCTTGACCACCGGCAATTTGTCGTCGGGCATTCCATTGGCGCGAGCGACGCCCTTGGCGATGCGGTCGACCGCGGCGATGATCTGTGCGCGGGTCTTTTCATTATTGGCGCGGACGGTGACCTGGAGGTCGGCGCGGTCAGAAATGATATTATGCTTGGTGCCGGCGTGGAACGATCCGACGGTGACCACGCCGGGTTCGAGCGGCCCGATCTCGCGGCTTGCGATCCCCTGCAGCGCAACCACGATCTGCGAGGCAATGTAGACCGGATCCTTGCCCGTGTGCGCCGCGGCGCCGTGCGCCCCAATCCCCGGGACCATGATGTCAATGCTGTCCGCGGATGAATATTGAAGCCCCTCCGAAGCGGTGATCTTGCCCGTCGGAAGTTCGGCGGCGACGTGGAAGGCAAGCGCGTAATCGGGTTTCGGGAAGCGCGTGTAGAGCCCGTCGGCGAGCATCGCCTTGGCCCCGCCGACGCGTTCCTCGGCGGGCTGGACGATGAACAAAACGGTGCCCTTCCAGCGGTCCTTCATCGCCGCTAGCCGCCGCGCGGTGCCGACCATCGACGTGATGTGCGTGTCATGGCCGCAGGCGTGGGTGACCGGATAAACCTTCCCGTCCTGGCCGGTCTGGGTGGCCTTCGACGCGTAGGGGAGACCCGACTTCTCGGGCAGCGGCAGCCCGTCCATGTCGGCACGAAGCATCAATGTCGGCCCGGCGCCGTTGCGCATCACCCCGACCACTCCGGTGCCGCCGACGCCGGTGGTGACTTCGGCGCCGGCCTTCTTCAGTTCGGAAGCCATCCGTTTGGCGGTCTCGACCTCGAGGAAGGACAGTTCGGGGTTCTGGTGGAAATGGGTGAACAAGGCGCCGAGGTAGGAATCGTAATCGGCCTTGACCGCGGATTTGACTCCGGCATCGGCGAATGCGGGCGACGCCGATGCGGCGAGCAGCGCCCCGATCATATATCCCAGTCGCAGTGGCGCGCTCGTCCCGATTCGATTGTCCGTCATTCGCGTCCCTCTTTTTCGAACCTGATCGTCACACCGCCGGTCGGCGAATTATCCCGCTGCCGGCGCGGCGGGCGCGCCCGGCGTCGCCGGACAATTGCCGACCCGCTTGGCGGTCAGCCGCCGCGTCAGATTATAATCGCCGTCACCGGTGAAAGCGGTTCCGACGGTGACCACCGCTTCGAACCCCTTGGCGTCGAAATTGCCGTCGGCGGCGGGATAGATGTTGCCCTTGCCTGCACGAGTGCAGCTATATTGGATCGACAGCCGTCCCGACCGGGCATAGCTGCTTTGCTTGGTGCACTGGTCGCCGGCATCGACGAACATCGGCGGATCGATGGTCCCATCGGACGCGACGCACGCCCGGTAGGTCGACTTGTCGCCAAGCTTGGCATTGGTTGCGGGGGTGGTCTTGTCGGTCGAGACAAGCTTGGTCACCTCGCTCGTGATTTCATATTCGCCCGGCGTAAGCGCCTTCGCGGTGGCGGTTTCGGCGGGCTTGGTCGCCTCGCCCCCGCAACCCGTCAGCAGCGCCGCGGCGGCGGCGGTCGTCATCAGACATTTGATCATGATGTCTCCCCTTTCCAGCCGAACATACGCCAGATGGATCACGATGCCAGCGCTTTCGTCAGGGCCGTCCGGGGCATTTTTTCCAGCCCGGCCCGCGTACTGCCCGTCCCGGCCGGGCGGTCGTCATTTCGCCATGGCTCAGCACCTGCTCCCCATTGACCAGGACATGGCGCATTCCCACCGCGAACTGCTGCGGCTCGGCGAAGGTCGCGCGGTCGGCGATCGTCGCGGCGTCGAAGATCGCGAGGTCGGCCATCATTCCGGGCGCGAGGCGGCCGCGATCGCTGATGCCGAGGTTGGCGGCGGGGAAGCTGGTCAGTCGGCGGACCGCCTCGGCCAAAGTAGTGCGCTTCTCGTCGCGAACATATTTGCCGAGTAGCCGCGCGAAATTGCCATAGGCGCGCGGGTGGGTCGACGATTTGAGGAATATTCCGCGCGGCGCCTGCGCGGCGGAATCGCTGTCGAACGCCATCCACGGCAAGGCGACCTGACGAGCGACATTGGCCTCGTCCATCAGGAAATAGGCCGCCGACACGCGGCCGCCATCCTCGATCACCAGGTCGATCGCCGCATCCTCCGGACTTGTCCCGCGCATCCGCGCGACCTCGGCGAGGGTCTTGCCGGTGAGCGGCTTGAGTTTCTCGTTCTTGAACCCGATCAACAAGATCTTTTCGGGGCTTCCGGCCTGCCAGTAGAGGCTTTCCCAGCCGACCGGGCGAGCGCGCATTTCCTTGAGCACTCGGGCGCGGATCGCGGGATCCTGGAGCCGCTTTTTCCACTCTTCATAACCGCCCGCCTGGACCCATGGCGGCATCGCGGCGTCGAGCCCGGTCGCGCCGGCGGTATAGGTGTACATATTGGCGGTGATCCTGGTGCCCGCCGCGCGCGCGGCCTCGACTCGAGCGACGATCGCGTCGAGTTTCCCCCAATTGCCGCGCCCGGCCTGCTTGAGATGATAGATTTCGGCCGGCCCGCCCGAAGCGCGGGCGATGGCGATCAGCTCGTCGACCGCACCGAGCACATCGTCGCTCTCGTTGCGCAAATGACTGATATACATGCCACCGCACTTCGCCGAGGCGGTGGCGAGCGCGATCAGTTCGGGGGTTTCGGCATAGGTGCCGGGTGCGTAGATCAGCGAGCTGCCGACCCCCATCGCGCCCTCGTCCATGCCCTGGCGGACAAGGTTCTGCATCGCGCCAAGCTGCGCGGGCGAGGGATCGACATCATCCTCGCCGAGGACATACACGCGGACGGTCTCGGCGCCGACGAAACTGGCGATATTCGGTGCAATGCCGCGCGCCGTCATGAACTGGAAATATTCGTCGAGCCGGCGCCATGGGATGGGATGCTTGAGGTCGCCCTGCCGGCGAAGCTGATCGGCGGCCATGGTGTCGTTGATCGGGCCGTTGCTATTGCCCTCGCCGAACACCTCGAGGGTCACGCCCTGGCGGATATCGCTTTCACCCGCACCATCCTCGATCAGGCTTTCGTCGGCCCAGCTGAGCATGTTGATGAAGCCGGGCGCGACGGTAAGGCCGGTGGCATCGATCGTTCGCGGCGCCGTGCCGACAAGCTGCGGCCCGACCGCGACGATGCGGTCGCCGCGGATCGCGACATCGCCGACGAAGGGCAAGGCGCCGCTGCCATCGACGATCGTCCCACCGCGAACCATCCAGTCATAGGCCGGCGCCGATGGAAGCGAGGCGCAGGAACCGAGCAATAAACAGACGAGCGAAAGCAGCGAACGGCGCATTGGATTTTCCCCCTTGGCGCCGCGTTGCACCGCGCCGCCGCCGCGACCATATGCCTTTGCCATGGCAATAGAAATCCGTACTTCGCTCGCCGAGCTAGACAGCGGCGAGAATTTCGTCCCGCACCGCCCCGCGCGCCCCGCCAAGGCCGAGGGCGGGCGCGCGTTCGTGCTGAGTTCGGCCTATTTGCCCGCGGGCGACCAGCCCGCAGCGATCAGGGAACTGACCGAGGCGGTGCTTGCCGGCGAGAAGGACCAGGTGCTGCTCGGGGTGACCGGGTCGGGCAAGACCTTCACCATGGCCAAGATGATCGAGACGCTTCAGCGCCCGGCGCTGGTGCTTGCGCCCAACAAGATTCTGGCGGCGCAGCTCTACGGCGAGTTCAAAAGCTATTTCCCCGACAATGCGGTCGAATTCTTCGTCTCCTATTACGATTATTACCAGCCCGAAGCCTATGTCCCGCGCACCGACACCTACATCGAAAAGGAAAGCTCGGTGAACGAGGCGATCGACCGGATGCGGCATTCGGCGACGAGGTCGCTATTGGAGCGCGACGACGTGATCATCGTCGCCTCGGTGTCGTGCCTCTACGGCATCGGGTCGGTCGAAACCTATTCGGCGATGATCTTCACCATGAAGAAGGGTGAAAGCGCCGACCAGCGCGAGATCATCCGCAAGCTCGTCGCGCTCCAGTACAAGCGCAACGACGCCGGGTTCGCGCGCGGCAATTTCCGGGTCAAGGGCGACAATCTCGAGCTGTTCCCGTCGCATTATGAGGACACCGCCTGGCGCATTTCCTTCTTCGGCGACGAGATCGAGGAGATCGTCGAATTCGATCCGCTGACCGGCAAGAAAGTCGCAAGCCTCGACAGCGTCAAAGTCTATGCCAATTCGCACTACGTCACCCCGGGGCCGACGCTCAAACAGGCGATGGGGGCGATCCGCCACGAGCTGACCGAGCGGTTGAAGGAGCTCGAGGCCGAGGGGAAATTATTGGAAGCGCAGCGGATCGAGCAGCGCACCAATTTCGACCTCGAGATGATCGCCGCGACCGGCAGCTGCGCCGGGATCGAGAACTACTCCCGCTTTTTGACGGGGCGCCTGCCCGGCGAGCCGCCGCCGACTTTGTTCGAATATCTGCCCGACAATGCCTTGCTGTTCGTCGACGAAAGCCATCAGACGGTGCCGCAGATCGGGGCGATGGCCAAGGGCGATCACCGCCGCAAGATCACGCTTGCCGAATATGGCTTCCGCCTGCCGTCGTGCATCGATAATCGCCCATTGAGGTTCAACGAATGGGACGCGATGCGCCCGCAGACCGCGTTCGTCTCGGCGACCCCCGGCCCGTGGGAGATGACCGCCACCGGCGGGGTGTTTTCCGAACAGGTCATCCGCCCGACCGGGCTGATCGACCCGCCGGTCGAGATCAAGCCGGTCGAGGACCAGGTCGACGATCTGGTCAACGAGGCCAAGAAGGTCGCCGCGCAGGGCTATCGCACCCTGGTCACGACCTTGACCAAGCGCATGGCCGAGGATTTGACCGAATATCTCCACGAGGCGGGGCTCAAGGTCCGCTACATGCACAGCGACGTCGAGACGCTGGAGCGGATCGAGCTGATCCGCGACCTCCGCCTCGGCGTCTATGACGTGCTGGTCGGGATCAATCTGCTTCGCGAAGGGCTCGACATTCCCGAATGCGGGCTGGTCGCGATCCTCGACGCCGACAAGGAAGGCTTTTTGCGCTCCGAGACCTCGCTGATCCAGACCATCGGCCGCGCCGCGCGCAACGTGGACGGTCGCGTCATCCTCTACGCCGACCGGGTCACCGGATCGATGGAGCGTGCGCTTAACGAAACCGACCGCCGCCGCGAAAAACAGGTCGCCTACAATCTCGCACACGGGATTACCCCGGCGTCGATCAAAAGCCGGATCAACGACATCATGAGCGATGTCTCCCTGCGCGACGGAGTGCTGGTCGAAACCGGCGACGACGAGCGCCCGCACCTCGTCGGGCATAATCTGCGCGCCTACATCGGCGATCTCGAAAGCCGGATGCGCAAGGCCGCCGCCGACCTCGAGTTCGAGGAGGCCGGGCGCCTCCGCGACGAAATCCGCAAGCTCGAGGAGGATGAACTCGGCCTCCCGGTGCAAGAACGCCGAGCGCCGCGCTCAGTGGGCAATTCGACCGAGGGCAAGCCCGGAACGCGCAAGGGCCGCTTCGGCAAGCAGTCGAGAACCAAGTTCGGGCGCTAGTCGACCCGCGGCTCAGCCGGAGCCTGAACGAAGTGCCTTGCTAGCGCAGCACGCCGCGAGCGGTCATCCAGCGCGCATAGAGCAACAAGGCGACCGCGATGCCTGTGACGATGATCGGCACGACCGGATCGTCCATCCCCGCCGGCGGCGTCGGGCCCGCGAACTGGTGCGCGAAGCTGATCAGCGCGCCGATCAGCGAGACCATCAGGACGACGACCGAATGGCGGCTTCGGGCAAACAGCAACAGGGTTCCGGCCACCGCGCCCCACACGCCGAGTGCCCAGCCGATGCTGGCCCACAGCGGCATCGAGTCCATGTAGGCGAGCGCCGCGCCGACGTTCAGGTCGGGCATGACCGAGCGGAAATACTCTTCGTTGCGCGTTCGCATCATGACATAGTCGGTAACGCCGATCGCGTTCCACAACAGCGCGAGGATGCCGACGACCCACAAGTGAATTGGCGGCCTTGGCGCCGCGGAACCCGTCTCGTTCGCCATCGTCGTGCCCCCATCCCAAAGTCCGATGGCATGCAACGCTCGTGGCCGCGCCGAGTCAAGATGCGGCTCGAGGCAACCGAGCGGCGAGCCACGAGTTGGAGCGCGATGAACAATCTTACCCGCCTGGTCCCGATTGTCGCGGCCGCTTTGTCCTTATTGGCCTGCCGCAACGACCCGATTGCCGAGGACGCCGCGGCGCCGCCCGACAATCTGGTCGGCGACGCGTCGGCGAGGGGCCTTGCAGCGCCGGCGAACAGCGCGGCGGCCGAATCGCTCGATCGCGCCGCTTTGCCGCCGATGAGCGCGGGGATGGCGTGGACCATCTCGGCCGACCGCCGCGCCGCTCATTTCGGGCCGACCGTCGCCGAGCCTCAGCTGACGCTCGGCTGCGCGCCCGGGGGGATTTCGGTCGTTCGGCACAGTCCTGCCAACATCGGCGACAAGGGCACGCTGAGCCTGACCGGCGGCGGCCATGTCAGCTCGCTTCCGGTCGCGGCGGCGGCGATCGCGCGCGGCCCGGGCGAGGCCGAATGGCAGGGCCGGGCGAGCGGCGACATGGCGCGCGGGATTGCGCGGCCATTCTCGCGCCCCGGCCCGGTCGAGCTCAGTCTCGGCGGGGCCCCGTCGCTGGTCGTGCCCGCCGATCCAGCGGTGAACGAGGTGCTGAACCGCTGTCTCGAAGACTGATCAGAAGCCGGCGCGGAACCCCAAATGCGCCGAGGTTTCATTGCCCTGGTCCTTGCGCACGGTCGCCGACCCCGCGACATTCAGCGAGACCCCTTGAAGGATCGCGGCGCTGAACCCCGCCGACAAGCGCCCATAGGCCTTTTTCGATCCGTCCTCGACCTGGAAGCGGTTGACGATCGTCGGCGCGCTGGTCTGGGCGAAGCTGAACGTGCGGTCGTCGCCCTTGAAATCCTTCTCGACGACCGCCGCGGCGAACGGGCGCAACTGGACCCCGCCGCCTTCGAAATCACCGCGCACTTCGCTGCCCAGGCTTCCGCGCAGCGACGAGTAACGCGCGCTGCCGACATTGAGGTCGAGCACGGGGTCGCCCTCCTCGGTGTAGCCGTCGACCTTGGCGCGGGCATGATCGAGCGCGACCACCGGGCCGACGCGGATCGAGCCTAGCGGCATCAGATAGCCGGCCTTGATCCCGGCCAGCCTGTGGCTGCCGTCGGTGTCGGCCTCCATCCTGCGGACCACGCCGTCGCGGCGGATGTCATGATCGTCGCGGCCAAACCCGGCATAGGCCTGGACGAAGCCCCCGGCGATCCCGGCCGAGCCGTACACCCCGACCTGGAGCGACTTGCTCTTGGTGCGCGCGTCGTCGCTTCGGAAATCGGCCTTGGGCCGCGACAGATTGACCGCGGCGCCGATCAGCCCCGACCCGAACCCATATTCGGCGCCGAACGTCGCACCGACGCTGGTCACCGAGAATTGATGGTTGGTGTGGCTCGCCTTGACCTTGCGGGTGACGCTGTCCCCGACGAGGTAGACGCCAAGCCCCTCGGGCATGTCGCCGTCGCGCGGGCTCCCGAGGTCCATCCGCGTCGACAAGGTCCGCCCGAACTGGCGAGCGGTGTCGAGGGCGAGGTCGCTGGTCGCCTGGAGCCGGAGCGGGGCGGTCAGCTGCGCATCGACATAGCGGCCGACGATCGCGAACCCGGCCGAGGTCAAATGCAGCAGGTCGCCATAGAAGAGGAAGGTCGACGAATCGGTAACGCAGGTCGGGTTGGGGAAGGCCGGGCAGGCGAGCGCGGTCAGGCCGTATGCGCCGAAATCGGCGGTGACGTTGTCGAGCACGCGGTTGAGATCGAGATAATGGACGATCACCCCATCGGCGGCATAGCCCGCGAGCGTCGGCTGGATGCCCTGGTTGAACGAGGTCGAGAACGCCGTGCGGATCGCCGCGCCGGCAGGGTCGCCGAGGATTTCGGGGAGCCGCCCGGTGTCGCCGGCAAGGAAGCTGATGTTCCGCGCGCCCGCCGCGACCAATGCGTCGAGCCCGGTGGTGGCGCTGGTCACCGCTGCCGCGGCGGCCGCGGGCGCTCCGGCAAGCGTGCCGCCGGTGCGCTGGTAGAAGCGCGCGTCGTTGCCGCCGATCGAGATGGCGAGCAGATCGTCGTCGTCGAAGGTGCCGCTGACCCGCGGGAATGCCGCCGGTCCGCCGCCGCCAAGGAAGCTGGTAAATTCGGTGACGAAACCGAGCGGCGGGCCATTGGTGTTGCGATTGTCGGTCAGCGCTCCGCCGATCGCGAAATTGTCGATCGGCACGTCGAGGATCTGCCCCAGCGTGTCGATGTAATTGGTTCCGCCCGAAAAGCGGCCGGTGGTGTAGACCTGGGTCGTCGCCGGGTTGATCCCGACCAGCTGGAAGAAATTGCCGTCGTCCGCATAGCTGTCGCCGAACGCGACGATGCGGTCGATCCGCTGCGCCGCGGCGGGCGATGCGAAGGCGGCAAGCGCGGTGGCCGCAAACAGCGACTTCGCAATGATGCGATTGTTCAACATTATGGATCCCCTCCCGGCCGCGATCGGTCGTGCGGCTCCCTCCGCCGATTATGGCCGAGGGGCGCCGCCGGGGACAAGTCACTCGGATGCCACACTTACCCTTACGGAATCCATCAGTCGCGGGTCGACGCGGAGGCTTTTTTCAGCGTTTCCCGGCCGCGAGCCTGCTCATCAGGATCGCGGCGCGCTTGGCCTGGCGCCAGATGCTGGCAATATCGACGGCCTCCTGATCGCTATGGTCGCCGCGGCTGGCGGGCCCGAGGCCATTGATCCCGCCCTCGACATCGGGGGCAACGAAGCTGATGTCGGCCGCGCCGCGCTTGACGGGGTCGAGCGCCGCCATGCTCGCCAGCCCGAGGTCGGCGTTGACCGCATTCAGCCTGGCGAGCAGCGCCACGCTTCCCGGCTTGAGCGCCATCGGCGGATAGCCTTCCTCGAAGACGATCCGTGCGCTTGCCCCGGGAAGCGAGCGCGCGACGATTGCTCGCATCCTGTCGCGGGTGCGGTCGATCTGTGCCTGGTCGATCGCGCGAAGGTCGCCGCGCGCCACGGCGGTCGAGGCGATGATGTTGGTCTTGCCGGTGGCCGCGATGCGGATCTGGTCCTTGTCGAGCCTGGCGGTGTCGCCGCCGCCGATCAACCCGACGTTGAAGGTCAGTTTATCCTCGCGCAGGCCACCGCGGAAATCGTCGATGATCCGCGCCAGCTCGTAAATCGCGCCATTGCCCGCCGACGCGGAAAATATCCCGCTCGAATGGCCGCTTTTGGCCTCGACCGTGACCGTCCAGCTTCCCGAACTGCGCCGCGCGATCGAACCCATGTCGCGGCCCTCATCGACGATCAGCCCCTCGAAATCCAATGCGACGTCGGCGCGCTTGCCCGCCGCGATCAGGTCACGCCGCGCCAAGTCGATCGGCTTGCCGCTGTCTTCCTCGTCGCCGGTCAGGACAATCTCGATATTGGCGCGGCCAAGCGTTCCTGCCCGTTGCATCGCTCGAAGCGCGGCGACCATCACCACCATTCCGCCCTTGTCGTCGGCGGCGCCCGGGCCGGCGCCCCAATTGCCCTGCCGTTTCCATGTCTGGAAAGCGCTGTCGGGCTCGAACACCGTGTCGAGATGCCCGATCAGGAGCATCTTCGTGCCGTTCCCGCTGCCCTTGCGGCGCGCCACCAGATGCCCCGCGCGGCCGGTCGCTTTCATGTCGACCCACTCGACCGCGAAGCCGAGCGGCTCGAGTTCGGCGCGCATCATCTCGGCCACCGCCTCGACCCCGGCAAGGTTGAGCGACCCGCTGTTCTGGTTGACCAGCTTCTCGAGCAAGGCGAGCGTTCGCTCCTGTTCGGCATCGACCGCCGAGATCATGCGCTGCTCGGTCGCGGTCGGACGAGCGTCGAGCGGAACGGTGAACAGGCAGGCAAACGCCGCGAAGAGGGTCAGCAACCGGGTCATTTTTTCGAAGTTAGCGACAAAGTCCAGCCACGGCAATAAATCAAACCGGCACAAAACGCTGTCCTACAGCCAACCGATATGGTTCAAGACTGCGACTCGGGAACGCAGGGGATGAGCGGTGGAAGACGAACAAGGCGTGGAATTCCTGCTCGAAGCGCTGATCGAGCGCGAGGGCGGCTATGTCAATCATCGCGCCGATCACGGCGGGCCGACCCGCTTCGGGATCACCGAGGCGGTGGCGCGTGCGCACGGCTATCGCGGGGCGATGGCGTCCTTGCCGCGCGACGAAGCCGCGACCATTTACCGCCGACTCTACTGGCTGCGGCCCAAGTTCGACCTGGTCGCGGTGCGCGCCCCGCGGATCGCCGCCGAATTGTTCGATACCGGGGTCAACATGGGCCCAGCGGTTGCCGCGACCTTCCTCCAGCGGGCACTGACCGCGCTCAACCGTAACGGCAGGGATTTTGTCGATCTGGTTCCCGACGGGCGAGTCGGCCCGCTCACCCTGGCCGCGCTCGACGGCTTTTTCGGAGCGCGGGGAAAGCGCGGCGGCGAAACCGTGCTGCTTCGCGCGCTCGAAGCCCTTCAGGGCGAGCGCTACCTCCGCCTCGCCGAGCGCCGCCCCGCCAACGAAGCCTTCCTCTACGGCTGGCTCGCGAACCGAATCGGCACGTTATAGCGGTGAATTGGTCGCCGAGTTCAGGACTCTTGCGACTCTAGCGACGTTAAGCACAGGGAGAAACCAGCATGGCCATTTTCGACGCGATCATCGGGCCGGTCGCCAAGCTGATCGACAAGATTATCCCCGACCCCGAGGCGCGCGACCGCGCCAAGCTTGAACTGCTCAAGCTGCAGGGCGACCAGGAAGCGGCGACGATCGCCGTCCAGATGCAGGCGATCGTGGTCGAGGCGCAGTCGCCCGATCCGTGGACCAGCCGGGCGCGGCCGTCGTTCCTGTACATGATGTACACTTTAATCCTGTGGTCGATCCCGATGGGCCTGATCGCCGCCGCCGATCCCCGCATGGCGGCGGGCATCGGCAATGGCATGACCGCTTATCTGCGCGGCATTCCCGAAGAGCTCTACGCCCTGTTCGGCACCGGCTACCTTGGCTACACCGCCGCGCGGACGTGGGGCAAGCTGAAGGGCGTCGAGCGGTAAGCCCGGGCCTGGGTGGCCAAGCGACGCGTCCGATTGCCGCGCGGCCGCGTTCCTCCTCTCTATGAAGCATGTCCATCCTCGTCGCGCGCGCTCCCGGCAATTCGGCGGAATGCGGCGGCTGACCCGGCGCGGCGGCTGGATCGCCGCTCTGCTCGCGCTGGCCGGATGCTCCCCCGCGGCGCTGCTCAACAGCGCGAGCAGGCTCGGCGGCGATCCGGCGCGGCTCGCGGCGAGCGGCGAGGCGTTCGGGCCCGATGCCCGGCACAGGCTCGACGTCTGGGTGCCGCGCGCGGTTTCGCCCAAGCCCCTGCCTGTCGTGATCTTCTTCTACGGCGGCGGCTGGGTGATGGGGAACCGCGGCGAATATGGCTTTGCCGGGCGGGCCTTCGCCGCTCAGGATTTCGTGGCGATCGTCCCCGATTACCGGCTCGTCCCCGGAACGCGTTTCCCGGGCTTCATCGAAGATGGCGCGCTGGCGGTCAAATGGGCGCGTGACAACGCTGGGCGGTTCGGCGGCGATCCCAAGCGGATCAGCCTATCGGGCCATTCGGCGGGGGCCTATATCGCGGCGATGCTCGCGCTCGACCGCCATTATCTGGCCGACATCGGGGTCGACCCGAAGGTCGTTCGCGGCGCGGCGCTGTTGTCCGGCCCCTACGACTTCTACCCGTTCACCGAACAGCGCGGGCGCGACGCGCTCGGCAATTGGCCGCGCCCGCGCGAGACCCAGCCGATCAGCTTCGCCCGCGCCGACGCTCCGCCTTTGTTGCTGATCCACGGCGGCGCCGACACCATTGCCCGCCCGTACAACAGCCAGCGCCTCGCCGAACGGCTTGCCACTCTCGGCGCCCCGGTCACGCTTCGCCTCTACCCGGGCAAGAGCCACATCGACACGGTCAAATCGCTCTCCCCCTTGTTCCGCGGTGCCACCCCCGCGCTCGCCGACAGCGCGGCGTTCCTCAAGGCCAATTCGCGCTGAGCTTGCGGCCCCGCCGAACCCTCCCCACATCGGACTGGCATCGAGCGGGAGCGGAAATTGGAAAGCTGGCACGGAACCACGATCCTCGGGGTCAAGGCGGGCGGGCGCACCGTGATCGCCGGAGACGGCCAGGTCAGCATGGGCAATACGGTGATGAAGCCCAATGCGCGCAAGGTCCGGCGGCTCGGCGCGGATGCAAGCGTGATCGGCGGGTTCGCCGGTGCAACCGCGGACGCTTTCACCTTGTTCGAGCGGCTCGAGAAGAAGCTCGAGGCGTCGCGCGGGCAATTGCTCAAGGCCGCGGTCGAATTGGCCAAGGACTGGCGGACCGACAAATATCTCCGCAATCTCGAAGCGATGATGATCGTCGCCGATGCCGAGGTGATGCTGATCCTCACCGGCAATGGCGACGTGCTCGAGCCCGAGGGCGGGATTGCGGCGATCGGGTCGGGCGGCAATTACGCACTCGCCGCTGCCAAGGCGCTGGTCGAGTACGAAACCGACCCCGAAAAGCTCGCCCGCCGGGCAATGGCGATCGCCGCCGAAGTGTGTGTGTTCACCAACGACCGGCTGACGGTGGAGAGTGTCGACAGCGCGGCCTGAGCGGCTAAGCTGCCGCGATGCCGGCGCTTGCCACAGATAGACGCGACTTCCTTCGCTCGACCGCCGCGCTGTCGGCCGGTCTCGTGCTGCCCGGGTGCGCGACGTTGGCGACCCGCGCCACGCCGACGCTCGCCTGCACTCCATTGCCGCGCGTCCGGGTCGAGCCGGGGCGGGTCATCCGCACCGTCGCCGGGCTTCGGCCATACCGCGCGAGCGGCTTCGTCGTCCGCGCCGAGGCGCTCGGCGACCAGCGGCTGGTCCACAATTATGGCCACGGCGGCGCCGGGATCACATTGAGCTGGGGCTGTTCGAAGCTCGCCACCGACATTGGGCTGCCCGGGCATCGGGGGCGCGTGGCGGTCATCGGCGCGGGGGTGATGGGCCTGACCACCGCCAAGCTGGTTCAGGAGGCGGGCTTTCCCGTCACCATTTATGCCAAAGCGCTGCCACCGGCGACCACCTCGAACATCGCCGGCGGGCAGATTTCGCCGTTCGGCCATTTCAGGGACGACATGGTCACGCCCGAATGGCGACGCCAGTTCATGGCGGCGATGGATTACAGCTGGCGGCGGTTCCAGATCATGGTCGGCGAGGATTATGGCATCCGCTGGCTGCCAACCTTCGAGGAGACCGATACCATCGGACCGGGGCCGCTCGATGGCTATCGTCCGAACACGCGCCGGGTGCCGATCAAGGATCATCCCTTTCCGATCGACAACATCGCCGCATTCGAGACGATGTATGTCGAGACCGGCCGGTTCCTTCGCCAGACGATGCGCGACATCCAGACCGCCGGCGGAAAGATCGCGGTGCGCGATTTTCGCACTCCGCAGGAATTCGCGGCGCTCCCCGAGCAATTGCTGTTCAACTGCACCGGCCTGGGTTCGCGCGACCTGTTCGGGACAGCGAGCTTCGGCCGGTTCGCGGGCAGCTCGCCGTGCTGCTGCCCCAGCCCGAGGTGCAATACGCCTTCAGTGGCGATGGCATTTACATGTTCCCGCGCGCCGACGGCATCCTTCTCGGCGGCACGTTCGAACGCGACATATGGTCGACGGTGCCCGAGCCGGCGGCGATCGCGCGCATCCTCGCCCGGCATCAGGCGCTGTTCAACCGATTTCGCTGCACTGCTTGATCCGCCTGTCACCGGCTCCATCTAAGGGCGGGGCTTGAAGCGGGCGAGGCAATCGATGAACGACAATCTTACTCCCAAGGCGATCGTTGCCGCGCTGGACGAGCATATCGTGGGGCAGGCCGACGCCAAGAAAGCGGTCGCGGTGGCGCTTCGCAATCGCTGGCGGCGGCAGCGGCTTTCCCCCGAATTGCGCGAGGAAGTGACTCCCAAGAACATATTGATGATCGGGCCGACGGGGTGCGGCAAGACCGAGATTTCGCGGCGGCTGGCCAAGCTTGCCGACGCGCCGTTCGTCAAGGTCGAGGCGACCAAGTTCACCGAGGTCGGCTATGTCGGGCGCGATGTCGAACAGATCGCTCGCGACCTCGTCGAGGAGGCGGTCCGGCTCGAGCGCGAGCGGCGGCGCGTCGCGGTCCGGGACGCGGCCGAAAGCGCGGCGTTCGAACGATTGCTCGATGCGCTTACCGGCAAGAGTTCGTCCGAGGCGACCCGCGCCAGTTTTCGTCAGCGCTTCGCCGACGGCAGCCTCGACGAAGCCGAGGTCGAGATCGAGGTGAGCGAGGCCCCGGCGATGCCGTTCGACATGCCGGGAAACGGCGTCGGAATGATCAATCTGTCGGAAATGATGTCGAAGGCGATGGGCGGCGCGCCGAAGAAACGCCGCAAGCTCAAGGTCCGCGACGCGTTCGTCAAGCTGGTCGAGGAGGAGGCTGACAAGCGCGTCGATGGCGACGACGTCACCCGCGTCGCCCTCGCCGACGCCGAGGCCAACGGCATCATATTCCTCGACGAGATCGACAAGATCGCGGTCAGCGACGTTCGCGGCGGGTCGGTCAGCCGCGAGGGTGTCCAGCGCGACCTGCTGCCCCTGATCGAGGGGACCACGGTGGCGACCAAATATGGGCCGATCAAGACCGACCATATATTGTTCATCGCCTCGGGCGCGTTCCACGTCGCCAAGCCCGCCGATCTGCTCCCCGAACTCCAGGGTCGGCTGCCGATCCGGGTCGAGCTCGCCGCGCTGACCGAACAGGATTTCGTCCGAATCCTGTCCTCGACCCGCGCCAGCCTGACCGAGCAATATCGCGCCTTGCTGGCGACCGAGGGGGTGACGATCGACTTCGCCGAGGATGGCATTGCCGCGCTTGCCCGGATCGCCGCCGAAGTGAATGACGCGCTCGAGAATATTGGCGCGCGAAGATTGTCCACGGTGATGGAGAAATTGCTCGAGGAAATCAGCTTCACCGCCGAGGACCGGAGCGGCGAGACGCTGACGATCGACGCCGCGTTCGTCGAGGCGCAGCTTGCCGGGATTGCGCGTAACGCGGATTTGTCGAGGTATGTGCTTTAAGATCCTCCCCATCGAATCCGATGGGGAGGGACTCAGCCCGCCTCCCGGTACCGCCACGTCAGCCCTTCGGCGAAGGGAGACCATGAAGGCGCCTTTATCCCTGCGAGGCGAAGGCGGCTGGCGACCCACTGGTTGCAGGTGTCGATCGCATTGGCGGTGCCGACCCCCTCGTAGAAGGCATCGCGCGGGCCGTAGCCGGGATGTGCGATCGGCACCGGTCGGCCGTCGCGGTCGAGCCGGAACCCGGCGCGGATCGCCGCCCACAGCCTTCGATATTGCTCGGGAGTTACGCGAATTTCGCGCGCGGCATAAGCCGGGTCGCTGGTCCATTCGACGTGCATTACCCGCTCGCCCCCGGTGAGCCCGGCCCAGGCCGTGCGCGGGGTGATGTCGGCCCAGGTCGGAGTGTCGAGATAGACGCGCCGCTCGCCCGCGCCGAACACGACCCAGCCGGCATCGGCCGGGATCGCGGCGAAATCGGCCGGCGGAAGCAGCGGGCGCCAGTCGAGCCCGTGAGCCACCGCAGGCAGGATCAAATCGGCATGGACGCCATTGTCGGCGAGATAGATAGTGATGCCCTCCTCGGGCTCGCGCCAGGCTGAATTGACCGGAATCAGCGCCCCAGCGAGCGCCGCGAGGAGGTAGAGCGCTGGAACGGCAAGCAGGGCCAGCGCGACGCCGCGGCCGAGGCGCGACTTGCGGGTGCGTCGTCGTGATCTGGACCTGGCCATCGATCTTCCCTTGCAGGCGGGTCCGCGGACCACCAGCAAAACAATTCCGATTTCGCGGACCGCCCCCCGCGCGGCGCCGAAATCGGAATGGTCGGGGCGACAGGATTCGAACCTGCGACCCCCACACCCCCAGTGTGATGCGCTACCAGGCTGCGCTACGCCCCGACCGTGTCGAACTGCCCCTTGTGACCGGGGCAGGCGAACCGCCGCGCTCTATCCGGCGGCGCGGACCATGGCAAGGCGCCTGTCTTGCCGCGCGGTCCGTTACCGTGATAGGCGGCGCGCCACTTCGTTCGCGCAGATCGACGCGCGCCCTGACAGAAGAGATTTTCGAAAAGCCATGACCCTGACCTCGACCCTCGCTGCCGCCGCAGCCCCCTCGGCGGGCTCCAGCTTCTTCATCCAGACGATCCCGCTGGTCCTCGTCTTCGTCATTTTCTGGTTCCTCATGATCCGCCCGCAGCAACGCCGGATGAAAGCGCACCAGGCGCAGATCGCGGCGGTCAAGAAGGGCGATCGAGTCGTCACCGGCGGCGGGCTGATCGGCAAGGTGATCAAGGTCGGTGAGACCGAGGTCGAGGTCGAGCTTGGCCAGGGAGTGCGGGTAACCGCGGTCAAGTCGACGCTAACCCAGGTCGGCGATCCCGCCGCGGCAAAGGCGGCGAACGACTAATGCTCGATTTCCCGCGCTGGAAAATCTGGGCGGTCATGCTGCCCATCCTGGTCGGCATATTGCTCGCTATTCCGAGCATGATGCCGGCAAGCCAGGCGGCAAGGCTCCCCGGCTGGATGCCCGACGCGCGAATCAATCTCGGGCTCGATCTTGCCGGGGGCAGCCATCTGCTGCTCGAGGCCGATCTCGCCGACGCTGCCAAGCAGCGGCTGCAATCGATGGAAGACCAGGTCACCACCGACCTTCGCCGCGGCGATCCGCGGATCGACATCGGCGACGTGTCGACCAGCGGCGGGCGGCTGAGTTTCATGGTCCGCAACCCCAATCAGGTCGATGCCGCGGTCGAGCGGATGCGCGCTTTGACCCAGCCGGTGGGGATGACCGGAAGCCGCGACTGGGACGTTCGCGTGGTCGATTCGACCCGCGTCGAACTGACCTCGACGAGCGACGGCAACGAACGCGCGTTGAAGGACGCGATGACGGTTGCGCGCGACGTCGTCCGCCGCCGGATCGATCCGCAGGGCACCAAGGAAGTCACGGTCATCAACCAGGGCGCTCGGCGAATCCTGGTGCAGGTGCCCGGCGTCGAGGACCCCGAAGCGCTCAAATCGCTGATCGGCCAGACCGCGCGGCTCGAATTCAAGCTGGTCGACCTTACCGCCGATCCGGCACTCGTCGCGCAGGGACGCGCTCCCGCCGGCAGCCAGGTGCTGCCGCTGGTCGATGGCGGCGCGATCGCGGTCAGCCGGCGGGTGATGGTGTCGGGCGACCAATTGGTCGATGCCAAGCAGGCGTTCGACCAGGACGGCCAGCCGGTCGTCACGATCAAGTTCAACGCCGCCGGCGCGCGTCGGTTCGGCCGCACGACCCAGGAAAACGTCAACAAGCCGTTCGCGATCATTCTCGACGACAAGGTGCTGTCGGCGCCCAACATCACCGAGCCGATCCTTGGCGGGAGCGCGAACATCAGCGGCAGCTTCACCGTCGAAACCGCCAACCAGCTCGCCATTTCGCTCGCCAGCGGCAAATTGCCGGTCAAGCTGAACGTGATCGAGGAGCGCACCATCAGCGCCGAGCTCGGTGCCGATTCGATCCGCAAGGGTGCGATTGCAGCGATCGTCGCGACCATCGCGGTGATCCTGTTCATGGTCGTCACTTATGGCCGCTTCGGCGTCTATGCGACGCTCGCGCTGATCGTCAACGCGCTGCTGATCTTGGGCGTGATGGCAATATTCAACGCGACGCTGACCTTGCCCGGAATCGCGGGCTTCGTGCTGACCATCGGCGCGGCGGTTGACGCCAACGTGCTGATCAACGAGCGAATCCGCGAGGAAGTCCGCCGAGGGCGAAAGGTGCTCGACGCGATCGAAACCGGCTATCGCGAAGCCTCGACCGCGATTTTTGACGCCAATATCACCAATACCATCGCCGCCGCACTGCTGTTCTACTTCGGATCGGGGCCGATCCGCGGGTTCGCGGTGGTGCTTCTGATCGGGATCATCACCTCGGTGTTCACCGCGGTCAATTTCACGCGGATGCTCGTTTCGCTGTGGGTGCGCCGTTCGCGTCCGCGCCAGCTCCATATTTGAAGGTCCGGACATGCGGCTTTTGAAACTCGTTCCCGACGATACCAACATCGACTTCATGCGCTGGCGCAATTTGGCGCTGGTCCTGTCGATTGCGTTCACGCTTGCAAGCCTCGCGCTGGTCGGCTTGCGCGGATTGAACCTGGGGATCGATTTCGTCGGCGGGCAGATGGTCCGCACAACCTTCGCCGAGCCGGTCGATATCGAGCAATTGCGCGGCCGCATCGCAAGCCTCAATGTCGGCGAGGCGAGCATCCAGGCGTTCGGCGACGATCGCACCTACCAGATCCGCCTGCCCAAGCCAGACGGTCCCGAAGCCGCCGCGAACAAGGTCGTCAGCAAGGTGCGCGGGCTGATCCAGCGCGAATATCCGACCGCAAAGGTGGCCGCGGGGGAAAGCGTCTCGGGCAAGGTGTCGGAGGAACTCGCCACCGACGGCGCGCTTGCCATATTGTTCGCGATGATCGGGATCGCGGTCTATATCTGGTTCCGCTTCGAATGGCAGTTCGGGGTCGGTGCGCTCGTTACCCTGTTCCATGACGTGTCGATGATTCTCGGCTTCTTTGCGCTGACCCAGTTCCAGGTCGACCTCAACATCGTCGCTGCGTTCCTCGCAATCGTCGGCTATTCGCTCAACGACACCGTCGTGATCTACGATCGCATTCGCGAAAATCTGCGCAAATTTCGAAAGATGGCGATCATCCCGCTGCTCAATCTGTCGCTCAACGAGACCCTGTCGCGCACCCTGGTGACCTCGCTGTCGATCATGCTCGCACTCGCCGTCCTGCTCGTGCTCGGGCCCGACGTGATTTTCGGGCTGACCCTGTCGATCCTGATCGGCACCTTCATCGGCACTTACTCGTCGATCTATATTTCGGCGCCGATCCTGGTGTGGCTCGGGGTCACGCCGGACAGTTTCGTTCACGACCCGGACAGCGCCGAAGCCCCACAAGCCGCGTGACCAATGCACTGATCAGCCGATCGCCGCTTGGCCTTCGGCTCCGCTGTCGATAAGGTAATTTGCATGTCGATCAAAACCAGCCGCGCGGCCCTGCTCGCGCTTAGCGCCGTCGCTCTTTCGCTGTCCGCCTGCGCGGGCAAGAAGATGAAGGGCGACACCAGCTATATCGCGCGCGACGTCAACACCCTCTATGGCCTCGCCAAGGAGCGGCTCGACGAGCGCAACTACGCCCAATCGGCCAAGCTGTTCGACGAGGTCGAGCGCCAGCATCCCTATTCGGTATGGGCGCGGCGAGCGCAGCTGATGAGCGCGTTCAGTTACTATATGGCGCAGCAATATCCCGAAGCGATCAGCTCGGCGCAGCGGTTCCTGACGATTCATCCGGGCAATAAGGACGCGGCCTACGCCAGCTATCTGGTGGCGATGAGCTATTACCAGCAGGTCGAGGACGTCACTCGCGACCAGAAGATCAGCCAGCAGGCGTCGGATTCGTTCAACGAACTGATCCGCCGCTACCCGCAAAGCCGCTACGCTTCCGACGCGCGGATCAAGCTCGACCTGATCAACGATCACCTCGCGGGCAAGGAAATGGAGGTCGGCCGGTTCTACCAGCGCTCGGGCCGCTGGCTCGCCGCCGCGACTCGTTTCCGCACCGTGATCGACAAATATCAAACCAGCAGCCACACCCCCGAAGCGCTCGAGCGGCTGGTCGAAACCTATCTCAACCTCGGCATGCCCGACGAAGCGCGCAAGGCCGCGGCGGTGCTCGGGCGGAATTATCCGGGAAGCAAATGGTATCAGCGCAGCTTCGACCTGATCCAGCGCAACGCCCCGCAGGGGTAAGGCCGAACGGCGCCATTTCCTCCGGCTGAGCGCGGCGAACTAGCGATTGGCCGCTTGGCGCGGATCAACTAGACCAAGCGCGATGCTGCGCCAGCTTTCCATCCGCGATGTCGTCCTGATCGAGGCGCTCGACCTCGAGTTCGAGCCCGGGCTCGGAGTGCTTACCGGGGAGACCGGCGCGGGCAAGTCGATTCTGCTCGATGCGCTCGGGCTTGCACTCGGCGCGCGCGCGGACACGGCGCTGGTTCGCTCGGGCCAAGGCCAGGCAAGCGTCGTTGCCGTTTTCGAGGTCGCGCCCGATCACGACAGCCTCGCGCTGCTTGCCGAACAGGGGATCGAGGGCGAGCCGGGCGAGCCGCTCCACCTCCGCCGGACGCTCAAGCCCGATGGCGGCAGCCGTGCGTTCGCCGGGGGAATGGCGGTGCCGGCAGGAATGCTTCGTGAAGCCGGCGCGACCCTCGTCGAAATCCACGGCCAGCACGACGACCGCGGACTGCTCAACCCCAGGGGCCATCGCGCCTTGCTCGATCGCTTCGGCGCGATCGATACCGGCCCGGTGGCGCGCTGCTGGTCGCGATTGGCCGAACTTCGCGCCGCGCTCGACGAACACCGCCGCGCGCTCGATGAAGCGATGCGCGATCGCGAGTGGCTCGATCATGCGATCGGCGAGATCGAAGCGCTTGGAGTCGAGGCGGGCGAGGAACAACGATTGGCCGAGCTTCGCCAGCAGATGAAGGCGGCGGCGCGGATCGAGGAGGATCTGGCCGCGCTCGACGAATTGTTCGCCGGCTCGGACGGGGGGCTGTCGCAATTGCGCCAGGCGGCGAGGCGGCTCGAGCGGATCGCCGATGCGCATCCGCTGCTCGGCGAAGCGCTGACCGCGATCGACCGTGCGACGATCGATGCCGCCGAAGCCGAGCAGAAGGTCGGCGAGGCACAGCGCGCGCTTGCCCACTCGCCCGCCGAGCTCGAGGATGCCGAGGCGCGGCTGTTCGAAATCCGCGGGCTGGCGCGCAAGCATCGGGTCGAGCCCGAGCAATTGCCCGCGCTGCTCGGCGAGATGAAACAGCGCCGCGAAGCGATCGACAGCGGCGAGGAGCGCGTCGCCGAGCTCGAGCATGACCTGGAAATCGCCGGCGACGAATTCGCGCTTGCGGCGAGCGACGTCACCGAGCGGCGCGGCGTGGCGGCGGCGCGTCTCGACCAGGCGATGGCCGCCGAACTGCCGCCGCTCAAGCTCGATTCGGCACAATTCCGAACCGCGATCGCGCCCGCCGAGCCCGGCCCCTCGGGCGCCGACCGGGTCGAATATGAAGTATCGACCAACCCCGGAGCGCCGTTCGGGGCACTGACCCGGATCGCCAGCGGGGGCGAATTGTCGCGCTTCATCCTCGCCTTGAAGGTCGCGCTCGCCGAGGCCGGGGCTGCGGCGACGATGATCTTCGACGAAATCGACCGCGGCGTCGGCGGCGCGGTGGCGAGCGCGATCGGCGAGCGGCTGGCGCGGCTTGCGCAAAGATCGCAATTGCTGGTGGTGACTCACTCGCCCCAGGTCGCGGCGCGCGCTGCTCATCATTACCGGATCGATAAAGCGCATGACGGATTTGTCACCCGGACCAGCGTGCGCAAGCTGTCGCCGGAGGAGCGTCGCGAGGAAATCGCGCGGATGCTGTCGGGCGCGGCGATCACCGACGAAGCCCGCGCGCAGGCGGCGAAACTGCTGGAGGCGGCATGATGCGGACGGTCGAACAGGATTTTGCAGGCGAGGAACTGAGCCACGAGCTGTTCGATGACGGCAGCGCCGCGGCGCGGCCCGGCGTGATCCTGTTCCCGACCGTGATGGGGGTGACCGACCTCGAGCGGGGCTTTGCCGAGCGGCTGGTCGGGCAAGGCTATTCGGCGCTGGTCGCCGACATTTATGGCCGCCGCTTCGTCCCCGACCAGCGCGGCGAGGCAATGGCGGCAATGCACGCGCTTCGCGAAGATCGCGCGGACTTACGCGATCGCCTGCTCGGGGTGCTCGGCTCGGCGGTGGGCCAAAGTGAGATCGACAGTGCTCGGGTCGCGGCGATCGGTTTCTGTTTCGGCGGGCAGAATGCGCTCGACCTCGCACGCGCGGGGGCGGACGTCGCCGGGGTGGCGAGCTTCCACGGTTTGTTCGATCCGCCCGGACTTGCGCCGCTTGCGATCACCGCCAAAATTGCCGCTTTCCATGGCTGGGACGATCCGCTCGTCGCGCCCGAGGCGGTGGTCGCGCTTGCCGCCGAACTCACCGCGGCGGGCTGCGACTGGCAGATCCACGCCTTCGGCCATGTCGGCCACGGCTTTACCAATCCGGGCGCGACCGGCGCGATGCCGGGGATCAAATATGACGAGCGCACGGCCAAGCGCGCGTGGCGAGCGTGCGATGAGTTCCTTGCCGAATGCTTCGAATGACCGAAGCCGAAGCCGCGAACCGGCTGATGCGGCTGGCGAAGGAGATCGCGCGCCATAACCGCGCCTATCACGACCGCGACGAGCCCGAAATTTCCGACGCCATATTCGACGCGCTGGTGCGCGAGAATGCCGCGATCGAGGCCGAATTCCCGCAGCTTGTGAGGGCCGATTCGCCGTCGCGCGCGGTCGGGGCGACGCCAGGGTCGAGCCTCGCCAAGGTCGCGCACGCCAAACCGATGCTTAGCCTGGAAAACGCATTCTCTGCCGAGGAAGTGGCGGAGTTCGTCGCGCGGGTGCGGCGGTTCCTGAACCTGCCGGCCAGCGATGAAGTCGTACTTACCGCCGAGCCCAAGATCGACGGATTAAGCTGCTCGCTTCGGTACGAAGGCGGCAGACTGGTCCTTGGCGCGACCCGCGGCGACGGCAGCGTCGGCGAGGATGTCACCGCCAATGCGCGGACGATCGCGGACGTTCCGCAGACGCTCTCGGGGGCTCCGTCGGTGCTCGAGGTGCGCGGCGAAATCTATATGTCGAAGCAGGATTTTGCCTCGCTCAATGAGCGTCAGGCGGCGGCGGGCGGCAAGATTTTCGCCAATCCGCGCAATGCCGCCGCGGGCTCGCTTCGCCAGAAGGACGCGGGCATCACCGCGGCGCGCCCGCTGCGCTTCCTTGCGCATGGCTGGGGCGAATTGAGCGAACCGCTCGGCGACACCCAGGGATCGGCGATGGCGAGGCTTGCGGGCCTGGGCTTCCCGGTCAGCGACCTGCTCCGCGCGGTCGCGACCGTCGACGAAGCGCTTGCCCATTATGCGATGATCGAGAGCGCCCGCGCCGACTTGCCGTTCGACATCGACGGGGTGGTCTACAAGGTCGACCGGCTCGACTGGCAGGAGCGGCTGGGTCAGGTCGCGCGCGCGCCGCGCTGGGCCCTCGCGCACAAATTTCCCGCCGAGCAGGCCGAAACCGAACTGATCGCGATCGACATCCAGGTCGGCCGCACCGGCAAGCTGACCCCGGTCGGGCGGCTCAAGCCGGTCGGCGTCGGCGGAGTGATCGTCGCCAATGTCACCCTCCACAATCGCGACGAGATTGCCCGGCTCGGCTTGCGGGTCGGCGACCGGATTCGGATCCAGCGCGCCGGCGATGTCATTCCGCAAGTGGTCGAAAATCTGACTCGCGAAGCGCCGCGCGAGCCCTTCTCTTTTCCCGATCATTGCCCGCAATGCCAGTCCGAAGCGGTCGCCGAGGAAGGCGAGGTCGACGTGCGCTGCACCGGCGGGCTGATCTGCCCGGCGCAGCGGATCGAGCGATTGAAGCATTTCGTGTCGCGTGGGGCGATGGACGTGGACGGGCTCGGCGAGAAAAGCATCGTCGAGTTCGTCGAATTGGGCTGGCTCGATTCGCCGGCCGACATCTTTCGGCTGAAAGCGCACCGCGACGAATTGATCGGGCGCGAAGGGTGGAAATCAATTTCGGTCGACAAATTGCTCGCCGCGATCGAGGCGCGACAAGGGTATGATCCCGCGCGCTTCCTGTTCGGGCTCGGTATCCGTCACGTCGGTTCGGTCACCGCAAAGGATCTGCTGCGCGTATTCGGAACGATCGAGGCGCTTGCCGCCGCGGCGACCGAGGAGGGCGCCCAGGCCGAATTGTCGGCGGTCGAGGGGGTCGGGCCGGTGGTCGCCGAAGCGCTCGCCGACTTCTTCCACGAGCCGCACAATCGCGACGCGCTCGCCGATTTGCTCGAGGTCGCCAAACCCGCCGCTTTCGTCTCCACCGCGAAAAAAACCGAGTGGACCGGCAAGACCATCGTCTTCACCGGCACGCTCGAAACCATGAGCCGCGACGAAGCCAAGGCGCAGGCCGAACGCCTCGGCGCGCGCACGGCGGGCTCGGTCAGCGCGAGGACCGACCTCGTCGTCGCCGGGCCAGGCGCGGGGTCGAAGCTCAAAAAGGCGGCGGAGCTCGGCGTGCGCGTGGCCACCGAAGCGGAGTGGGCCGAGATCGTGACGCGAGCCTAAGCGGCCTCAAGCACGAGCACGCACCACTCGCCATTGCCGCGTTCGACCAGCCTCATCGCTTGCGCCTGATAGGCCGCGATGACCGCGTCGGCTTGCGAATCGAGCAGCCCCGCGAGCACCAGCGTCGCGCCCGGAGCGACGCTCGCCGCGAACGCCGGGGCGAGGTCGACCAGGGGGGCGGCGAGGATGTTGGCGATGAGCAGGTCGAACGGCGCGCGCGCCGCGATCACCGCATGGTCCATCCCGTCGGCCACTCCAAGGAGCAGTTCGCCCGCGCCGTGGCCGATGGTCACCCCGTTGATCGCTGCATTTTCCGCGCTAACGTCGACCGCGATCGGGTCGATGTCGGTGGCGATCGCTTTTGCCTGCGGCCACAGGCTCAGCGCGGCGAAGGCGAGCAGTCCGGTGCCGGTGCCGATGTCGGCGATGCTGGTGAAGCGCTTGCCCGCGGACTGCAGCCGGTTGAGCGCCGCGAGACAGCCGGCGGTGGTGGCGTGCTGGCCGGTGCCGAACGCGAGCCCGGCGTCGATCTCGAACGCAATTACGCCGGCGGGGATCGAGCCGCGATGGGTCGGGGTGTGGACGAAGAAGCGCCCGGCGCGGATCGGCTCGAGGCCGGCCTGGCTCATCCTCACCCAATCGTCCTCGCCGAGCTGCTCGACCTCGGGTTGCGACCCGGCGGCGAGGCGCCCGAGCAAGGCCAGATCCTCCGCGACCGGCCGATCGGGGAAATAGGCGTGGATTCGCCAGTCGTCGGGGGCGTGCGGGTCAGGCTCGTCGGCGACGATCACCGGCGGAGTCGCCGCAAACGGGAACAAATCCTCGCTGTCGGGAAGCGCTTCGGCCTCGGCGCGAGTGCAGTGAAACGTGACGCGCCAGCTCATGCAATCGTCATTGCGAGCGAGGCGAAGCAACCCAGCCCGTGCCGCTGGAGTGCCGCGTCGCTGCACTCCCCGCAATGACGGCACCGCAATCTACCGAACATAACTTGCACCGTTGACGTCGATCACCGCGCCGGTTGCCGACGCGGGGGCGTCGATCGCCAGCCAGCGGATCGTCTCGGCGACCTCGGCCGCGTCGGCGACCCGGCCCAAGGGGATGTCGGCAAGCACTTTGGCGCCGCCGCGGCTGTTCAGATATTCCTCGGCCATTCCAGTCATGGTGAACCCCGGGCAGACCGCGAAGGCGAGGATGTTTTCCTTCGCATAGCCGCGCGCGATGCTCTTGGTCATCGCGACCATGCCGGCTTTCGACGCGGCGTAGTGCCAGTGGTCGGGCGAATCGCCGCGATAGGCGGCTCGGCTGGCGACGTTGACGATCCGGCCTCCGCCAGGTTCGGACGAGCGAAAGTGGGCAATCGCGTGGCGGCACAAATTGGCGCTCGCCTGGAGGTTGACGGTCAGCGTCCGGCCCCACGCGGCGTGCCACTCCTCGTCGGAGGCATTGTCGGCCACGCCCTCGAACACCCCGGCATTGTTGACCAGCACGTCGATCCGCCCTCCAAGCGCATCGAAGGCCGCTTCCCACAGTCGGCGTGGAGCGGCGGGGTCGCTGAAATCGGCGGCAAGGAGGCCGTTTTCGCCGCGCGTCGACTGGCCGGCCACGCGGTGACCCGAATCGTTGAGCGCCGCGAGCGCGGCCGCGCCGATGCCGCGGCTCGCGCCAGTGAGGAGAATGTTCATGGCCGCGCGATTAGCGCGTCATGAGGGCCGGCGAAAGTCAGGCCGCGAACTTCGCGACGAACTCGCTGGTGGTCGATCGGAAATTATCGATCTGCTGGCTGAAGCGCCCGAACCCCTGCTCGACCGAATCGATGTCGCGAGCGACATTCTCGGTGTCCGACCGGATCGCGGCGATGGTCGAGGACATCGAATCGGCGGCTAATGCGGTTTCATCGACCGCCGCGGTGATCATCGTCACCGTCTGCGCCTGCAATTCCATCGCGGCGCGGATTCGGTCGGCCGAGCTCTGGACTTCCTCGACGGTCGACTGGATCGACCCATTGGCCTCGACCGTCTCGCGCGTCGCCTGCTGGATCGCGGTGATCTTGGCGGTGATGTCGTCGGTCGCGCGAGCGGTCTGGCTGGCGAGCGACTTCACTTCCTGCGCGACGACCGCAAAGCCGCGTCCTGCATCGCCCGCTCGAGCCGCCTCGATGGTCGCGTTCAATGCAAGCAGGTTGGTCTGGCCGGCGATGTCGCGGATCAGCCCGAGAATCGATTCGATCGCCTCGACGTGGTTCGACAATGCCTGGCTGACCTTGACCGCCTGGCTCGCCTGGCCGCCGGCGCGAATCGCGACCCCGGAAGCAACTTCGACTTCGGAGCGGGCGTCCTCGATCGCTCGGATCAATCCAGCGGCGGTTTGCGCCGCCTCGCGCATCGCGACCGCCGATTGCTCGGCCGCGGCTGCGACTTCGCTGGTCTTGCCGAGCATTCCGCGAGCCGAAGCCGACGTGTTGGTCGCCTGGGCGCGCAATTGCTCGCTTTCGCGCGTGCAGCTTTGGACCACGCCGAGCACCTTGTGGTTGAAATCCGCCGCCTGGCGCGATTGCGCCTGTTCGGCTTCGGAGCGGGTGACGGTGATGGTGTGATGGATGAACGCGTCGACCTCCAGCGCCTGGAGGTCGGACAGCGTCCGCGCAAAGGCGATTTGCTCATCCTCGTCGGCGACCTTTCGGCGAAGCGCGACGAACGCGGCCTCGGTCTGGGCGCTGATCCCGGCGAGAAGCGTCGACAGCGTCAATCCGCTGGCGAGCGCTCGCTCGACATAATCGCGCGCCTGTTCGGTCCATTCGGGGCTGTCGAGCCGTTCGAACTTGTTGGCGAGATAGGGCAGGATGCGCGCCGCGAGCTGGTCGATCTTGGCGTCGTCGATCCGCTGGGTCAGTTCGGGCGACTGGGCGTAGCGGCGCCAGAATTCGCGCGCCATTTCACCCTGGGCGTCTTCGATCTGCGCCCACAGGGCGCGTGCGCGCCGCGGCAGATCGCCGGCGATGTCATAGAGGCGAAGACCCCTCGCCAGATCGTAAGTGCCGGTCGTGCCTTGAACTGCGCTTGCCATTGGTGTCGGCCCTTATCGAAATGCGGTCCGTCCTCTTGGCGCGCAAATGGTTAAAGCCGGGTTAGCCGGTGGCGCAATCTTGCCAGTCGCGGCGATGCGCTTTAGGTGGGCACGGCTTCCCCGATACTCTTCCCGCCGAGGACCGATGACCGCACCCAGCAAGCGACCGCTGTCGCCCCATCTGACGATCTGGAAATGGGGCCCGCACATGCTGGTCTCGATCCTCCACCGGCTCACCGGGAACGCGCTGACCTTCGCCGGTCTCGCGCTGCTGGCGTGGTGGCTGCTGGCGATCGCCGGGAATGCATCGGCTTATGCCGACGTCGCCGCCGCGGCGAACCATCCGCTCGGGTTGGCGGTGCTGGTCGGGCTGACCTGGGCATTCTGGCAGCACTTCTTTTCCGGGCTGCGCCACCTCGTGATGGACACCGGATCGGGGCTGGAACTCAAGATCAACAAATTGTTCGCCATACTCACCATCGCCGCGGCGCTGTTCGCGACCGCGGTGACCTGGTTCTTCCTGATGGGGGTCAATCGATGAGCGCTGGAACGTCCGCGACTCCGCTGGGCAAGGTGCGCGGCCTGGGTTCGGCGGCGCACGGCGGCGCGCATTGGCTCGAGGAAAGGTTCGCCGCGGTCGCGTTAATCCCGCTGTCGCTGTGGCTGGTCTTTTCGCTGATCCTGCTTCCCGATCTGGCGCAGCGGACGCTTGCCGAATGGCTGCGCGCGCCGTCGGCGGCGGTGCCGATGGCGCTGTTCGTGATCGCCGCGTTCAAGCACGGCCTCGACGGGGTCAAGGTCGTGATCGACGATTATGTCCATGACGAGGGCAACCGCGTCGGCGTTCATTATCTGGTGGCGATGGCGGCGATCGCGGGCGCTGCGCTGAGCCTGTTCGCGCTTGCCAAAATCGCGTTCGGAGCCGCATGACCGCCTACAAGATCATCGACCATGTCTATGACGTCGTCGTCGTCGGCGCCGGCGGCTCGGGACTTCGCGCGACGATGGGCGCGGCCGAAAAGGGGCTCAAGACCGCCTGCGTGACCAAGGTCTTCCCGACCCGCAGCCACACCGTCGCGGCGCAGGGCGGGATCGCCGCCAGCCTCGGCAACAATGGCCCCGATCACTGGACCTGGCACATGTACGACACGGTCAAGGGCTCCGACTGGCTCGGCGACCAGGACGCGATCGAATATCTGTGCCGCGAGGCGCCCGCCGCGGTCTATGAGCTCGAACATGCGGGGCTTCCGTTCAGCCGCACCGACGAAGGCAAGATCTACCAGCGCGCGTTCGGCGGGATGACCCAGAACATGGGCGAGGGGCCCGCCGCGCAGCGCACCTGCGCCGCCGCCGACCGCACCGGCCATGCGATGCTCCACACGCTCTACCAGCAGAGCCTCAAATACGACGCCGACTTCTTCATCGAATATTTCGCGCTCGACCTGATCATGGAGGACGGGGTGTGCCGCGGGGTGATCGCGCTCAACCTCGATGACGGCTCGCTCCGCCGCTACCGCGCGCAGGCGGTGGTGCTCGCCACCGGCGGCTACGGCCGCTGCTATTTTTCGGCGACCAGCGCGCACACCTGCACCGGCGACGGCAATGCGATGGTGCTTCGCGCTGGACTGCCGTTGCAGGACATGGAGTTCGTCCAGTTCCACCCGACCGGAATTTACGGCGCCGGAGTGCTGATCACCGAGGGCGCGCGCGGCGAGGGCGGCTATCTCACCAACTCCGAGGGCGAGCGGTTCATGGAGCGCTATGCTCCGTCGGCGAAGGATCTCGCCAGCCGCGATGTCGTGTCGCGGTCGATGGCGATGGAAATCCGCGAAGGACGCGGCGTCGGTGAGCATAAGGACCATATTTTCCTCCACCTCGACCATATCGAGCCCAAGATCCTTGCCGAGCGGCTTCCCGGAATTTCCGAAACCGCCAAGATTTTCGCCAATGTCGACCTCACCCGGCAGCCGATCCCGGTGACCCCGACGGTCCATTACAACATGGGCGGAATCCCGACCAATTATCATGGCGAGGTCGTCACGCTGAAGGACGGCAATCCCGATTTTGTCGTCCCCGGGCTGTTCGCGGTCGGCGAGGCGGCGTGCGTCTCGGTCCACGGCGCCAACCGCCTGGGCTCGAACAGCCTGATCGACCTGGTCGTGTTCGGCCGCGCGGCGGGGTTGCGGCTGGCCGAAGTGATCACGCCGGGCGCCGCGCAACCCGAGCTCGGCAAGGATTCGGGAAGCATCGCGTTCGAGCGGCTCGACAAGTTCCGCAACGCCTCGGGCTCGACCCCGACCGCGGCGATCCGCACCGAGATGCAGCGCGCGATGCAGGCCGACTGCGCGGTGTTCCGCACCGAAAAGACGCTCGCCGAGGGTGTCGCGAAAATCGACGCGATCTACGCAAAAATGGCGGACGTCCGCACCACCGACCGAAGCCTGATCTGGAACAGCGATTTGATCGAGACGCTCGAGCTCGACAATATGCTCGGCCAGGCGGTGGTGACGATGCACTCCGCCGCCAACCGCAAGGAAAGCCGCGGCGCGCACATGCACGAGGATTTCCCTAAACGCGACGACGTCAATTGGATGAAGCACAGCATCGTCACGTTCGACGGCTGGGGCGGCAAAAGCGGCGGCGTCAAGATCGACTATCGCCCGGTCCACGAATATACGCTCACCGACGACATCGCCTACATCAAGCCCAAGGCGCGGGTCTATTGAGGGCCAAATCGGCTGGCCCCGACGTCGCCCCTTTCGCTCGGGCGGGTAAAGCGGCTAAGCCCCGCGACCTATGACCGATCCAAAGCCCCCCAAACGGATTTTCGCCGACGCCAAGGTCGACGCCGCCGCCGCCAAACATGTTCCTTCCTCGCCGCAGACCGAGAGCGAGGCGTACAAGCTCGCGTTCCAGGATACCGAATTCCTGCTTCGCCCCGATTTGCGCGCGGTGCGGTTCCAGCTTGAACTGCTCAAGCCCGAATTGCTGATGAACGAGGCCGACATTGCCTCGACCTTCGTCTTCTACGGCTCGGCGCGGGTGCCCGAACCGTCCAAGGCCAAGGCGCTGCTCGAGATCGCAAGGACCGAGTGGGACAAAAAGGTCGCCGAAAAGCTGATCGCCAAGTCGCATTATTACGAGATTGCGCGCGAGCTGGCGCGGCGCGCGAGCCGCTTCCCGGTCGACGAGGACGGCAAGCGCCATTTCGTGGTGACCTCGGGCGGTGGGCCGTCGTTCATGGAAGCCGCCAATCGCGGCGCGACCGATGAGGGGCAGGAATCGATCGGGCTCAACATCGTGCTTCCGCACGAGCAGCTTCCCAACATCTTCGTGACCCCCGATCTGAGCTTCCAATTCCATTATTTCGCGCTTCGCAAGATGCACTTCCTGCTTCGCGCCCGCGCCGTGGCGGTGTTCCCCGGCGGGTTCGGGACCTTCGACGAAATGTTCGAGCTGTTGACCCTGATCCAGACCGGCAAGGTCCGCCCGCTGCCGATCCTGCTGTTCGGGCGCGAGTTCTGGGAGCGGGTGGTCGATTTCCACGGACTAGCCGAGGAAGGCGTGATCAGCCTCGCCGACCTCGACCTGATCACCTGGTGCGAAACCGCCGACGAAGCCTGGGACGCGGTCTGCGCCCATTACGAGGTTCGCTAGACGCCAGGCGCTACTGCGCGACCTTGGCCCCTTCGCCGCCGCTGTTCTTGGGGCCGCCCTTGACCGCGTCGGCCTGGTTGAGGACCGGCTGATCCTTGGCCTTCTGAGCGTCGCCACCGACTTCATTTTCGGCCGCGGCGACTTCATTGGCGTAGGCTGGCGGAGCAGCGCCTTCGGCGGGCGGCGGCGGGACGGTCAGCGATCCGCCGCGCGAATTTAAGAAGGCCATGACGTCGGCGCGATCCTGCGGGTTGGACAGGCCGGCGAAGGTCATCTTGTTCTGCGCGACGAACTTTTTCGGATTGCCGAGCCAGGCCGACATATTGTCCCAGCCCCATTCGCCGCCGACGCCCTTGAGCGCGGCCGAATAAGCGAAGCCCGGCTTGGCGGCGATCGCATTGCCGAGCACGCTGTGGAGCGCCGGGCCCAGCGCGTTGGCACCGCCGGGGTCGGCATTGTGGCAAGCGGCACATTTCTTGAACACCTGCTCGCCCTTGGCGGCATCGGCGGTGGCGAGGTAGAAAGCGATGGGCTTGTCGGGCTCGGCGCCGTCCTCGCCCTCGAGCACGACGCCTTCGATCGGATAGCCCATCTTCTCGGGCCGCTCCGAGTGGAACAGCTCGCCCGAGACGATCGAGCCGCCGAGCGCGACGATCCCGGCGAACAGGACCCAGCCGGCGATGGTATTGGTGCGGTCTTGCATGAATTACTGCCCTGGCGCAATCGGTGACGGATTGCGCCTGCCTTTAGGGCGGCCAACCAATCACTTCAAGCCATCGACCCAGCGATCGAGCAGCGTCCGAGCGATCGCGAAGCGCGGTGGAGCGAGGAAGGCCGGATCGGGCTCACCGGCAAGCGCGGCAACCACTTCGTCCCGGGTGAACCAGCGCGCGTCGTCGAGCTCGCTGGTGTCGATTGTCAGCCGGTCGTCGAGCGCGACCGCGTGAGCGCCGATCATCAGCGAGGAGGGGAACGGCCAGGGCTGGCTCGCGATATAGGTGACGCTTGCGACCGCGATACCCGCTTCCTCGCCCAATTCGCGAGCGACCGCGGCCTCGATCGTCTCGCCCGCTTCGACGAACCCCGCCAGCGCCGAGTAGCGCCCGGGTGGATATTGGGGCTGGCGGCCGAGCAGCAGGCGGCCGTCATGTTCGGCAAGCATGATCACCACCGGATCGACTCGGGGATAATGTTCGCCGCCGCACGCCGCGCAGGCGCGCGACCAGCCGCCGCGATTGGCTGTCGTCGGCGCGCCGCAGGCCGAGCAGTAGCAGTGCCGCCGATGCCAGTTGGCGAGGCTTAATGCTGCCGCAAACAACGGCGCGTCGCGTTCGTCGAGCTGGCCGAGCAAGGCGAAATGCGCGCGCGAATCGAGCGGGACGCCATCGGGGACATCGGAAAAGCGTGGCGCCCCGCCGTCGAGGCCAAGGAATAACGGCAATTGCCCGGTCACCTTTTCCCAGCGCAGGCGCCCCTCGCGGTCGAGCGCTGGAGCGCCGTTGGCCCAGGCCAGTGCGCGCGAATCGCTGCGCCGGGCGAGCGCGGCGATTGCTTCGGGCCGGGCGCGCAAAGCGTCGGCGCGGTCGAGCCCGGCGCCCGAGAAGAACGGATCATCCGGCAAGCGCGTGCCTCGCGCACAGCGCGGCCTCGACCCCTCGACGATACAGCGTCGGCAGTCCGGCGTTCGCCAATTCGCCAATCGGCTGCCACCAGCCGTCGCCGGGGGGCGGTGCGCCGCGTTCGACCAGGTGCAGGTCGAGCGTGAAATGGGTGAAGCCGTGGCGAACGGTGACGATTGCGCCATCGGCGGGCGGCGCATCGCTCCACTCGGGACCGGGCAAGGCAGCCATCCCGCCGAGCAGCCCGCGTGACGGCCGGCGCACCAGCCACAGCAAATCATCGCGTTCGATCCACCACCCGATGCCGTGGCGATGCGGCCGCTCGCGCTTGATCTTGCGCGCCGGAAAGTTTTCGGGCGCGCCGGTGGCGAAGGCCGCGCAATTCCCGGCGAGCGGGCAGGCGCTGCAATCGGGGTCGCGCGGGCGGCAAATCGTCGCGCCGAGGTCCATCATCGCCTGTGCAAAATCGCCGGAACGCTTCGCGGGGGTCATCGCTTCGGCCAAGGCCCGGACGGCATTTTTCGTGGCCGAGACGGGGCTGGCGATCGCGTGGAGCCGCGCGATCACCCGCTCGACATTGGTGTCGATCACGGTCGCTCGCTCGCCGAACGCGATCGCGGCGATCGCGGCGGCGGTATAGGCGCCGACGCCCGGAAGCTCGCGCAGCTCGGCCTCGGTGCGCGGAAAGCCGCCGAGCGCCGCAACTTCGCGCGCACAGGCGATGAGGTTTCGCGCCCGCGCATAATAGCCAAGCCCGGCCCACTCGCAAAGGACGTCCTCGGCGGGCGCGGCGGCGAGCGATTCGACTGTCGGCCAGCGGAGGACGAAGCGTCGAAAGCGGGGAATTACCGTCGCCACCATTGTCTGCTGGAGCATCACTTCGGACAGCCACACGCGATACGGTTCTGGAATTTCGCCCGGCCGGCTGCGCCAGGGCAGGTGTCGCCGACACAGATCATAATGGCTGAGCAGCCGCTTCGCGGCGCGCTCTGGTTGGGTCAGCCGCTTCGCGGCACTGGCGGGCATGGGGCCGCTATGGCATGGTCGACGGCGATGGCGAAGTCCCCGAGTTCCAGTTCCAGGGCGGATGCCCCGCGCCGCGGTCATGCGCGCGCCGCAGGCGAGGTCGTTCCCGCACGAGTCCCCCGGACGCGCCCGGTCGGCGACCTTGTCGGCGACATCGCCGGAATGACCTTCAAGCGGTTCGGCTTCGTCCAGGGCGCGGTGGTCAGCCGCTGGGCCGAAATCGTCGGCGAGCGTTACGCCCGGGTTTCCACCCCCGAATCGGTGCGCTTCCCGCAGGGCAGGAAGTCGGGCGGGACGCTGACCCTGACCGTGGTCGGCGCTCACGCCCCGCTGATGCAGCATCTGACCCCGCTGATCGTCGAGCGGGTCAATCGCTTCTTCGGCTATGCCGCGATCGACAAGCTCGTCTTTCGCCAGGGGCGGGTCGACAGCGCCAAGCGCCCGGTCCGCCCGGTGCCGCGCCCGATTTCGCGCGAATTGGGCGAGGGCCTTCGCGAAATCGCCGACCCGGGGCTGCGCGCCTGCCTCGAATCGCTTGCCTCGCGGCTCGATTCCTCGGCAGGGGCACCCGCTTTGCCAGCCGATCCCGACCCCGATCCCATCCTACCGCTACGGAGATTCCCTTGACCATGAAGCCACTTTCCCTGCTCGTCACCGCCGCCGCGATCCTTGCCTCCGCCGCTTGCAATGCCGACCAGGGCAACAGCGCCGCCGCAGCTGCCGACAGCCCGGTCACCGCGACCCCGGTCGCCGCGCCCGACAATGGCGACTGGAGCACGATCGTCAGTCAGACGCCCGCCGACGGTTTCTTGATGGGCAATCCCGGCGCCAAGGTGAAGCTGGTCGAGTTCGGCTCGATGACCTGCCCGCACTGCGCCGATTTCGACGAAACCGGGGTCAAGCCGCTGATCGACAATTACGTCAAGAAGGGCCTGGTTTCGTTCGAATTCCGCAACTTCGTCCGCGATCCCTACGACCTCGCCGCCTCACTGATCGCGCGCTGCGGCGGCACCGCCAGCTTCTTTGGCCTGACCCGCGCGCTTTACGCCGACCAGGCCGGCTGGACCGCCAAGCTCCAGGCGGCCGATCCCGCCGCGATGCAAGCGCTGCAGAGCCAGCCCCCGCAGCAACAGTTCAAGGCGATTGCGGAGCTCGCCGGATTTCCAGCGTTCGCGGCGATGCGCGGTGTGCCGCGCACGAAAACCGACGCCTGCCTCGCCGACCCGGCCGGCGCGTCGCAACTGGTCGAAATGAACAGCGACGCGATTGCCAATTACAATGTTCCGGGCACGCCGACTTTCCTGATCAACAATGAAGTCGCCAAGGGCGCGACCGACTGGAAAACGCTCGAGCCGGCGATCAAGACCGCGCTGAACGGCTGAGGAAAGCGAGGGGGGCCCGCAATTGCGCTTCCGGCGGCTTAAACTAAGCGGCTTCAAAAGCTTCGTCGAGGCCGCCGACCTGCGCATCGAGCCCGGGCTGACCGGGATCGTCGGCCCCAATGGCTGCGGCAAGTCGAACCTGCTCGAGGCGATCCGCTGGGTAATGGGCGAGGCCAGCGCCAAGTCGCTTCGCGGCGGCGGGATGGACGACGTGATCTTCGCCGGCACCGCTACCCGGCCGGCGCGCGACTTCGCCGAAGTGTCGTTGCTGGTCGAGCGCGATCCCGGCGATGGCGCGGGCCTGGCGGGGCGCGAAGCAGGCGAGAGCGAAGTGACGCGGCGGATCGAGCGCGGCGCCGGATCGGCCTACCGAATCGACGGCCGCGACGTCCGCGCCAAGGATGTCGGGCTGTTGTTCGCCGACGCGGCCACCGGCGCGCACAGCCCGGCGCTGGTCAGCCAGGGGCGGATCGGCGCGGTCATCGCCGCCAAGCCGACCGAACGGCGGATGATGCTCGAGGAAGCCGCCGGGATCGCGGGGCTCCACGCGCGGCGCAAGGACGCCGAGCAGAAATTGCGAGCGACCGAGGCCAACCTCGAGCGTCTCGATGAAATATTGTCCGACCAGGAGGCCCGCGCCGGGGCGTTGCGGCGGCAGGCGCGCGCGGCGGAACGCTATCGCGCGCTGACCGCACGAATCCGGCTGACCGAGGCCAAATTGCTCTATGCGCGCTGGGCCGAGGCCGATCGCGCGGCGGCGGCGGCCAGCGATCAGGCGCGCGGCGCGGATGCCGAAGCCGTTCGGCTGCAGGCGGCGATGCAAGCCGCCAATGCACTCCAGCAAAGCAGCGTCACCGCGCTCGCCGAGCGGCGCGAGGCTGCCGCGGCGGCACGTGACGCAGGAAGCGCGCTTGGCCATCAACTGGCGACGGCGCGCGCGCGCCGCGACACCAGCGTGCGGCGATTGGCCGAACTTGAACGGCTGGCCGATTCGCTTGCCGCCGACAGCGCGCGCGAGCAGGCGCTCAAGGCCGATGCCGAACGCGCACTGGCAGTGCTTGGCGCCGAGCGGCAGATGCTCGAAACCCGCCTTGCCGAGGGGGAGGCGACCGCCGCGCGGATCGCCGCCGAGCTGACCGCGGCGGAGGCCGCTTCCCGCGACGCCGAGGCAATGCTCGCGGCACTGCTCGCTCGCGAGGCTGCATTGCGCGCGGAGCGGCGGGTCGCCGAGGCCGCGGTCGAGGCGGCGGAACATCAGGCGCGGCGTAGCACGGCCGAGCGGGATCGGCTTTGCGCACTCATCGGCGAGCTCGGCGATGGAGCGAGCGAACAGGCCGCGCTCGAGGCCGCCACTTCGCAAGGCGAGCAGGCAGGCAAGGCGCTGTCCGACGCCGAGGCCGCGCTTGCCCTGGCCGAGGCGGACCGCTCGACCGCGGCCGAGGTGCGCGATGCCGCCGAAAGCGAACTCGCCGCCGCACACGCGGCGCTGAGCGCAGCGCGAGCCGAGAGCGAAGCCTTGACCCGCGCGCTTGCTCATGGCGGCGGCGCCGCGCTTGCCAAACTTTCCGCCGCGCCAGGCTATGAGCGCGCGCTCGCCGCGGCGCTCGGCGAGGATGTGGATGCCGCGCTCGGCGGTGACGGCCCGCGCCGTTGGGAGGGATCCCAAAGCAGTACGGCCGATCCGGTGCTGGCCCAGGGTCTCGAGCGGTTGCTCGATCACGTCGACGCACCGCGAGCGCTTCACCGGCGACTGGCGCAGGTCGGAGTCGCGGACAGCGATCATGGCCAGCCGTTAGAGGTCGGGCAGCGGCTGGTCACTCGCGACGGCAGATTGCGGCGCTGGGATGGGCTGGTCAGCATCGGTGGCGGCGCCGCGGCCGCCGAGCGCCTGCTCCGCGCCAACCGCCTCGCCGAGCTTGGCCGAATGCTTCCCGCGCTGGCCAGTGCCGCCGCGGACGCGCAGGAGGCGCGCGACCGGGCCACGGCCGCGGTCGATGCCCAGCGGCAAGCGGCGCAAGCCGCGCGGGAGCAGGCGGCCGGTGCCGAACGCAAGCGCCGGGACGCGGCGCGGGCAAGCGATGCGGCAATGGCGGCGATCGACCGCCTTGGCGACCAGCGCCGCCAGCTCGACGAGCGCCTCGCGGAAAATGTCCCGCTTGTCGCCACCGCGCTCGAGTCGCTCCCAATGGCCGAGGCCGGCCTCGCTGCATTGGCCGACGCGGCTGCGTTAGATGAGGACATCGCCGCCGCCCGAAGCTCGGCGGCGCTGGCCGGGACGAGGGTCGCCGAAGCGCGCGCGCAATCGGCAACCCGCGCCCGCGAAACCGCCACCGAGCGCGAACGCATTGCCACCGCCGGCCGCGAGGCAAGCGAGTGGCGCTCGCGCCTCGCGATGACCGAGGAGCGGCTCGCCGACGCCGCCTTGCGGGCAAGCGCACTCGCCACCGAGCGCGCCGAGCTCAGCGCCGAGCCCGACCGGCTTGCCGAGGAAATCGCGCGGGTCGAACAAGCCGCCGCGGCCAGCGAGGCGGCGATTGCCGCCGCCGCCGAAGCCGAGCGCGATTCGCAGGAAGCCGCCGCCGCGGCAGCGCGCGCCTTGCAGGACATCGGCGAAGCATCGGCGGCGGCACGCGAAGCCCGTGCGGGGGCCGCGGCACGCGCCGAAGCCCAGGCTGGCCGGGCCCAGGATTTTGCGCGCCTGAGCGGCGAGCAGTTTGAATGTCCGCCAGTCCTGCTTCCCGAACGGCTCGGTTTCGCCGCCGAAGCGCCCGGCGATCCCGCAGCCGAAAAAACCCTGCTTGACCGGCTCAGCGGCGAAAGGGAGCGAATCGGCCCGGTCAATCTCGTCGCCGAGCAGGAACTCGCCGAGCTCGACACCAGCCGCGAGGCGAGCGCGGTCGAGCGCGAAGAACTCGGTTCGGCCATCGCCCGGCTGCGCGGTTCGATCGGCAGTCTCAATCGCGAGGGGCGGGTGCGGCTGCTCGAGGCGTTCGGGCAGGTCGACGCACACTTCCGCAGCCTGTTTCGGACCCTGTTCGACGGCGGCCAGGCGCATCTCGAACTGGTTGAAAGCGACGATCCGCTCGAGGCCGGGCTCGAGATCATGGCCCAGCCGCCGGGCAAGCGGCTGAGCACGCTAACCCTATTGTCCGGGGGCGAGCAGGCGCTCACTGCGGTCGCACTGATCTTCGCTCTGTTCCTGACCAATCCGGCCCCGATCTGCGTGCTCGACGAGGTCGATGCGCCGCTCGACGACGCCAATGTCGAACGGTTCTGCGACCTGCTCGACCGGATGAGCGGCGACACCGCGACTCGTTACCTGATCGTCACTCACAATGCCGTGACGATGAGCCGGATGAATCGCCTTTATGGAGTGACGATGATCGAACCGGGCGTGAGCCGGCTGGTTTCGGTCGATCTTGGAGGCGCCGAGCAGCTCATCGCCGCCGAATGATATTTTCGCTATTGCGAGTGACTATCATTAACTCTAAACCGCCCCTGCATTCGCCGGAGGGGCCTTTTTACAATGTTTCGTTGCTCGATCTGCTTGCTCGCAAGCGCTGCTTTCGCGTCGCCGCTGACGGCGGAACCCTTCATCGCCATCTCCGCCGAGGCCGGCGAGCTGGCTGACTCCGCCGACCCGATCGTTGTTGTCGGCGAGCGAGTCGGGTATGATGCCGAAGCAAGCTCGACCGCGACGCGGACCGATACTCGGCTGGTCGATATTCCCCAGGCGATCAGCGTGATCACCGGGCAGCAGATCGACGACCAGGCGCTGCGCTCGGTATCCGACGTGCTTCGCTATGTCCCCGGCGCGATGGCAGCGCAGGGCGAGGGCCACCGCGACCAGATCGTGCTTCGCGGCAATAGCTCGACCGCCGATTTCTTCGTCGATGGATTGCGCGACGACGTCCAATATTATCGCGGGCTGTACAATCTCGACCGGGTCGAAGTGCTCAAAGGTCCCAATGCGATGATTTTCGGGCGCGGCGGTGGCGGCGGGGTGATCAATCGAGTCACCAAGCGGCCCGAAGCGTCGCGATTCGCACGGGTGTCGGTTTCGGGCGACAGCGAAGGCGCGTTTTACGGCGAAGGCGATGCCAATGCGGTGATCGGGGGCGGGCTGCTCGGCCGGGTGAACGCAGTCTATGAAAAGTTCGACAATGACCGCGACGTCTATGACGGCCACCGGCTCGCGATCAACCCGACGCTCGGGTTCCAGCTTGCGCCGGCGACCCGAATCGACCTCGGCGTCGAATATGTCCGCGACCGGCGGGTGGTCGATCGCGGGGTCCCCGCCGACGCCCGCGGCCGCTCCTCGCCGAGCCTTGCCGATCCGGCGCGGCCGCTCGATGGGTTCGACCGCACCTTCTTCGGGGACGCGGACGTCAACCGAACCCGCTTTACCGCCAAGGTCGCGACCGCGCGCGTCGAGCATCGCTTCAGCGACGCGCTGCGATTGTCGTCGAAACTGCTCTACGGCGATTATGACAAACTCTACCAGAATGCGTTCGCGGCCGGCCCGGCGACGATCGTCGGTGGCATCGAGAGCGTCGCGATCGAAGCCTATCGCGACCCGACCAAGCGCGAGAATTTGCTGATCCAGAACGATCTTGTCGCCGACTTCGCCACTGGTCCTGTGACTCACAAGCTGCTCGTCGGGGTCGACTTCGCCGATCAGCGCACCCGCAACGCGCGGATCAACGGCTTCTTCGATTCGGGCGTCGCCACCACCAGCAGCGGGCGGCGGACGGTCATCGCGCTGACCGATCCGATTTTGATTCCGCGGGTGACATTTCGCCCCGGCGCGGGCAACCGATCGGTCGAATCCAACGCCGACGCGGTCGGGCTTTATGTCCAGGACCAGATCAAAATTGGCGACCATTTCGAGATCGTCGTCGGCCTTCGCCGCGACTGGTTCAGGCTCGAGCTCGACAATCTGACAAGTGGGACATCGTTCGAGCGCAGGGACTCGGTCTGGTCGCCGCGACTTGGGCTGGTGGCCAAGCCGGTCCGCGACCTCAGCCTTTACGCCAGCTTCAGCCGCTCGTTCCTGCCGCAGTCGGGCGACCAGTTCAGCTCGCTCGACCTGACCCTTGCCGCGCTCAAGCCTGAGCGGTTCACCAATGTCGAGATCGGTGGAAAGTGGCAGGCGCTTCCCCAACTCGACCTGACGCTCGCCGCCTACCGCCTCGACCGCACCAATACGCGCGAGACCGATCCCACAAGCCTGCTGACGGTGCTCACCGGCGAGCAACGCAGCAAGGGCGTCGAATTCGAGTTTCGCGGGCAGGTCAGCCGGCGATTGTCGCTCAGCGGCGGGATCGCGCGGCAGAATGTCGAGATTCGCCGAAGCGCGGTCCCGGCGCTGGTCGGGCGCAAGGCGCCGCTGGTGCCCAAGCTTCAAGCCTCGCTGTGGAGCCGCTTCGACTTCACCCCGCGGATCGGCGCCGGGCTCGGGCTTTATCACCAGTCGCGCAGCTTCGCCTCGATCAGCAATGCGGTCGTGCTGCCCGCTTTCACGCGGGTCGATGCGGCGGGATTCTTCGACCTGACGCAGGCGATCGCGCTTCAGCTCAATGTCGAAAATCTGCTCGGCGCGGATTATTATTCGACCGCGCACAACGACAATAATATCACCCCCGGCAACCCGCGCACCGCCCGCGCGACCCTTCGCTTCGGCTTCTAGGCAAGCGCCATTGCGCGCTCGTTGATCCGCCTGAGGTCGTCGACGAAGCGCGCGCGCTCGGTGCGGCGCGCTTCGGCGTCGGGCAGGCGCAGCAGGAAGCTCGGGTGGACGGTGACCCAGCATTCGCCCCCGTCGGCAAGCATCAGCGGCGCGCCGCGGACCTTCGAGATGGTGACAACCTTGCCGAGCAGGGAGCGCGCCGCGGTCGCACCCAATGCGACCGTCAGCGGCGGTCGGATCAGGCCGCGTTCCTGGTCGAGCCACCAGCGGCACGCCTCGATCTCGCCCGCGTCGGGCTTCGAATGAATGCGCTTCTTGCCGCGCGCGACGAATTTGAAATGCTTGACCGCATTGGTGACATAGGTCGTCGCGCGGTCGATCCCGGCTTCCTCAAGCGCGGCGTCGAACAATTGCCCCGCCGGGCCGACGAACGGGCGTCCGGCCAGATCCTCCTGATCGCCGGGCTGCTCGCCGACGAACAGGATTTTGGGGTTGAGCGGGCCTTCGCCGAACACGGTTTGGGTGGCACATTTGTACAGGTCGCAGCGGGTGCACACCGCCGCTTCGGCTTTCAGCGCGGTCCAGCTGGCCTCGGGATTGTCGCCGGCCCTAGGCATCGCAGCGCTCGTTTCGATCATCGCCGCTTCCCGGCCTTGCGCCCCGGCGAGCAACTCCCCGATCAACGCGGTCTCCGGCATGTTCTTCCAATATTTCTTCGGCATCTCCTTGGTCATCGCCTTGACCTTGACCCGCGCCGGGTTGAAAATCGACGCATAATAGGTTTTCCACACTTCCTCGACCGGGTCGCCCTCAGGGGCATCGCCGCGCGCGGCCCCCGGCCCCTCGCTGAGCGTCTCGCCGTCCCAGTGAATCGACAGTATGGGGGTCAGGATCGACCAGCGCATGTTCGAAAAGCGGCGAACGAAAAAGCCCGCCGCGGTCCGGACGATATGATGATCGGGCTCGAAGAAAGCGACGAAGCGCGGGCCCGCGCCGGGCTCCTCGACCTCGCGGAAGCGGACGAATGCGTGCATCTTGTGGAGGTCGCGGCGGACTTCCTTGGCCAGTCGCTCGAGCCGGTCGAGCAAGGGATCGGCGCGATCCTCCATCGCGCGCCGGTTCGAGCGCAGCTTGAGCAGCATCGCGTAAAGCAAGGCGAAGCGCTCGGGGTCCGAGTGGCAAATCGCCTTCTTCGCCAGATCGACGAACCCGCGCGGAACGGCAAAGCTCGGCTTTGCCTGCGGCGGTCCGCAGTCGGCACCGGCGAACAAATCCTGCTCGGCTCCCGCGACCTGCCAGCTGATCGCCGACGCCGGAATCCCGGCCTCGGCGAGCCCGCGCGCGGCATCGCGCCAGCCGTCGAAATCATCTTGCGCGGCAAGCGTGACCCGGTGGGCATCGATCATCGGTCCGTCGGGCAACATGGCTCACGCAGCGAACAGATCGAGTTGATGTTCCTTCGGCGCGACCAGCGAGCGCAAGTCGGCGCGGTCGGTGAGCAGGGTCGGGCGCCAGTCCGAAGCGATGATGAACGGGCGCACCCTGGCGACCGACACGGTCAGTCGAGCGACGTCGGCAAGCGTCACCGAGCGCCAGCGGCGCGACGACAGGATCCGCGCCACTGCCTTGGTCCCGAGCCCGGGCACTCGAAGCAATTGCTCCTTGGGCGCGCGATTGACGTCAACCGGAAAGCTTTCGCGAAACTTGAGCGCCCAGGCGAGCTTCGGGTCGATGTCGAGCGGAAGCATCCCGTCGTCGCCGGCGGCGCTGACAAGTTCGGCCGGCTTGAAACCGTAGAAACGCATCAGCCAGTCCGACTGGTAAAGCCGGTGCTCGCGCATCAGTGGCGGGCGCTTGAGCGGGAGCACCGCGCTCGGGCTCGGGATCGGCGAAAAGGCCGAATAATAGACCCGGCGCAGCCCGAAACGGTCGTAAAGCTGGCTCGCCTTGATCACGATGTCGCCATCGCTCGCGGCATCGGCGCCGACGATCATCTGGGTCGACTGGCCCGCGGGCGCGAAGCTCGGCGCCGATTTATACTTTTTGGTCGCATCGCGTGCATCGACGATTGACGCCTTCATCTCGCGCATTGCGCCCTCGATCCGGACCCCGTCCTTTTCCGGCGCGAGCCGCTCGAGCCCGGCGACCGTCGGAAGTTCGACGTTGATCGAGACGCGGTCGGCGTGAAGCCCGGCCTGCCGTACCAGTTCGGGATCGGCGTCGGGGATGGTCTTCAGATGGATATAGCCGCGAAAATCATGGTCCTCGCGCAAGGCTCGCGCCACCTCGACCAGCTGCTCCATCGTATAGTTCGACGAGCGGATGATCCCCGACGACAAAAACAGCCCTTCGATGTAATTGCGCTTGTAGAACGACAGAGTGAGGTTGACGACCTCCGCCGCGGTAAAGCGCGCGCGGCGGACGTTAGAGCTCTTGCGGTTGATGCAATAATGACAGTCGAAAATGCAGACGTTGGTCAGCAAAATCTTGAGCAGCGAAATGCAGCGTCCGTCGGGAGCGTAGGCGTGGCAGATCCCCATCCCCTCGGTCGAGCCGACTCCCTTGCCGCCGCGGCTGTCGCGCTTCGACGTCCCCGACGAAGCGCATGATGCATCATATTTTGCGGCGTCGGCGAGAATCGCCAATTTTTCGCGCGTGTCGAGGTGGCCCATCCGTTCACTCTATGTTCTTGAGCGGGAAAGTCCACTTTTATTGCTTGCCGCGACCTTGCGGCGGCGGCCTAGCCACAGCGCGGCAAGGATCAGCAGGCTGACGGCCGAGACGATCCGGCTCCAGCCTTCGGTCGGAGCGTCGATGCGCCTCGGGCGGCAGTCCGCGGGGTGCGCGAGGAGTTTCGTCGCCGGGTCGGCTGTCCCGCACGACCAGATCGGAAAGTAGAAGATCGGCTCGACGATAGTGTCTGCGCCGCGATCCGGCGGTGGCACGCGGCCGAGCCGCAGGTCGGGCCACTCGCCGATCGCAGGCCGCTCCGCGAGCACTCCGGGGGGAAGATATTCGGGCACGTCGGGCATCAGGCGGTCGAGGTCGGCGAGGCTTTGCTGCGTGGGGATGACCATCGCCAGCGCGGCCCAGCCGGCGACCAGCGGCAGTGCGAGCAAATACAGGCGCTTGCCCTGCGCCCGGCCGCGATGCGCGACGTAAGCGGCAAGCGCGATCTCAGCGAAGGGCAAGGCTCGAAAACTGAACTGGACCTTCAAGACGGTCGGCAGCGACCAGAACAGAGGGACCAGTCCCGCCGCCAGCGCGCAGATCGCGAGCGCGTAGATCAGCCGCCAGTCGCGGTCGCGCACCGCGAGCAGCGCGGCGGGGACCGCGATCGACGCGATCACCAAATGGATGCCGACGAAGAAGGGATCGTTCCAATTGCCCGCATAAAGGCTCCAGTATCCGGGCAATAGCCGCGCCTCATTGTACAACTGCGCCTCGTCGCGGAACGGCGCGAGCATGATCGCCGGAACCAGATAGATCGCCGCCAGCCCGAGCGCGATGCCGACTGCAATCGTGGTCGGCACCAGCCGCTCGCGCTTCATCACCGCGAATGGCGCGATCACGAACAGGCTGGCGAGCAAGGCGAATGGCAGATGAGTAAGGATCATCGACGCGTAACACAGGCAGGCGAGGTGCCATCCCTTGCCCTCCGCTATTCGCCCGAGGCCGATCAGCAGGAACGGCAGCAGCGCGATCGCAACGCTTTCGCCAAGCGCTCCGCGCACGGTGAAGTCGAGCAGATGATAAGGCGCGACCATGAACAGCAAGGCACCGGCGAGCGGCCAGCGCGCGGTTCGGCGAAACAGCAGATAGGCACCGGCGCCCGATGCGAAAAAGCTAAGGCCGAAGACGAGGATGATGCCCGGGTAGGTTGCGAACCCCGCCAGATCGAGCATCGCCACCAGATAGAAAGCGACCGGGGGATAGAAATAGAAGACCGGCGCGCCGAGCCCGCCGAACGAAGAGGGGAGCCAGCGCGGATAGAAATTCCCCTCGGCAAGCTCGGCCGCGAACTGCCGCGCCCAGACATAATCGATCCAGAAACTGTCGTGGACCATCGGCGGCGACAACAGGGGTTTCGCGACGATCCCGGCGGCGACCGCGATCATGATCGCGCACGCCAGCGCCAATCGCCTGGCGTCACTATTCACGAGGGGCCGCGTCGCCATCGCGGCACGCTAGCAGCGGCCCGGCCAAAGGAAAGCGCGTGCCCACCGCCGCTCCTGTCGAGCGGGGCTTCAGCTTTCGGCGCGCTTCGCTAGGATGGCCCGAACATCGGGAGAATCTCATGCGCCGCAGTGTTTCGTTGATCGCCTCGCTCCTGCTCGCGAGCGCCTCGCCGGCGCTCGCCGGACCGCCCGAGGACTTCAAGGCACTGACCGACGAATATTGGGCGTTCACGCTGCGCGAAAACCCGACCCTCGCATCGAGCCTCGGCATTCACGATTATGACGACCGGCTGGCCGACATCAGCCTTGCTGCCGAGGATCGCCGCGCTGCCCAGGCCGCAATTTTCCTCGCTCGGCTGAAGGCGATCCCCGCCGCCGGCCTGTCCCCCGCCGACCGTGGCAACAAGGCGATTCTCGAGCGCAGCCTGGCCGAAAATGTCGAGGCCAATCGCTTCGGCCAGCGGGTAATGATCTTTTCCAACCGCAGCGGCTGGCACCAGGAACTCGCCGGGCTCGCCGACGGGCTGACCTTTCGCACCGCCCAGGATTACGACAATTATCTCAAACGGCTCGGCCGATATCCGGCGCTTAACGACGAAGCGCTGAAGATCAGCACGCAGGCGGTCGGCCAGGGCTTTGTCCTGCCCTGCGCCTCGCTCGGCGGTTTCGAGGGGACGATCGCGGGCGTCATTCCCGCCGATGCGACCAAATCGCGGCTTTATTCGCCATTCGCCAAGGAGCGCCCGACAGGCATCGCCGCGCCCGAATGGTCGGCGCTGCAGGCCCGCGCACGCGCCTTGATCGACGGCGACCTGCGCGCTGCCTACGCCAGGCACCTCGCCTGGTATCAATCGACCTACAAGCCCAGATGCAGGACCACGATCGGGGCCTCGGCCTTGCCCGGCGGCAAGGCCTTCTACGACTTCCGGATCCGCCAGCAGACCACCACCCGGCGAAGCGCGGACGACATCCACGCGCTCGGCCTGAGCGAGGTCAAGCGGATCCGCGCCGAGATGGTGTCGGTCGCCAAAAAGGCGGGCTTCGCAAGCCGTGAGGCGATGATCGCCGACCTTCGCACCAACCCGGTGCATTATGCCAAGACGCCCGAGGAATTGATGCAGGCGGTCGCTCGCGAGGCCAAGCGCATCGACGGCAAGATGCCGAGCCTGTTTACCTTGCTTCCGCGCCTGCCCTACACGATCCGCGAGATTCCTGCCGAAATCGCTCCGGGGACGACGACCGCTTATTACAATCAAGGTTCGCCCGAAAACGGCATTGCGGGGACCTATTACGTCAACACGTCGAAGCTCGACCAGCGGCCGCTGTGGGAAGTCCCGCCGCTGACGGTGCACGAGGCGGTCCCCGGCCATCATCACCAGATCGCGCTCCAGCAGGAACTTCCAATCCCCGACTGGCGGCGTCACGGCACCTTCTTTACCGCCTTCGTCGAGGGCTGGGGACTCTATTCGGAGCGGCTCGGGATCGAGATGGGACTCTACGACACCCCCGCCAAGGACATGGGCCGATTGTCCTATGAGATGTGGCGCGCGACCCGGCTGGTGGTCGATACCGGCATGCACGCCAAGGGCTGGTCGAAAGAGCGCGCGATCGCCTTCATGACCGACAATAGCGCCTTGTCGGCGGCGAATATCGAGGCGGAGGTCAACCGCTACATCGCCAATCCGGGGCAGGCACTCGCCTACAAGCTCGGCGAACTCAAGATCCGCGAACTGCGAGCGCGGTCTCAAAAAGCGCTCGGGGCCAGGTTCGACCTGCGCCGCTTCCACGATGCGGTGCTCGGCCAGGGCGCGGTCCCGCTCGACATGCTCGACGCGCAGATCGACGAGTGGATCGAAAGCGAGCGGGCCCGGCGCGGGTGAGCGGCGCGAGCGCTGCCTGAACAAGCTGTCGCTTATTCGGGCGCGGTCTCGGTCGCTTCCTGCTCGCGGCGTTCGCGGAACGCCTGGTCGATTTGCTGCTGGGTGCAGCCGGTGAAGCCCCCGGGGCCAACCGCCGAGCAACTTCCGATCCCGGTCGCTCCGGCGCGGGCCAGCACTTCGGCTTGCTTGGTCCACGTCTGGCGCGACTGGAGCGATCCACCCTGGCGGAGATCCTCGGGAATGCGAAAGCGTTCGCTCTCCGGCTTGCGATAGCAAATCACGATCTCGTCGTCGGTCGTCCGCGGACAGGGATCGGTGCCATAGACAATGATCTGGCTAGGCGTGGCGCGCTGGGCAATTGCCGGCGCGGATGGCAATACCGCCAGCCCGAGGGTCAGGCCGGCAAGAGCGGCGGCGGAAAGCAGAATCTTCGACATACTACGTCCTTTCAATCGGGTTCAGCGCGTTGCCGCCCCGATGGGTTCCAATCAAATTCGTTTCGAAAGCCCGATCGCGACCCGGCAACCGGCGCGAATCGCCGCCGTCAGCAGCGGATAAGCGGGCGCTTCGGCCGAGCCGTGGGCGCGCGCGGTTTCGCGATGCTCGAGTTCCTCGGCTCGAAAATCGGCGATTTCGGCGGCCAGTTCGGGGTCATCCTCGCCGAGCTGGTCGAGCTGGTCGCCATAATGAAGGTCGATCTCGGTCTCGACCGCGTCGGTGCACGCCATCGCCGCTTTCTCGCTGAGCAAGGCGGTCGCTGCTCCGAGCGCGAACCCGGCGACATCCCACAGGGGCTGGAGCGCGGTCGGGCGCACCCGGCGCTGCGCCATCAGCGCGTTGAAGCGATCGAGGTGCCGCTGCTCCTGCCGCGCCATCCCGGCAATCGCGTGCGCGGCGGGCGAATCCTTGCGAAGCACCGCGAGTTGGCCGGCATAGATGCGGGTCGCGCCATATTCGCCCGCCTGGTTGACGCGAAGCATCGCCGCGGCGTCGGCGCGCGGCGCCGAGGGTTTTCGCGGGGCAGCGGTCATCGGCGCGGCCCGGAAGTCGCAAGGAAGGCGATGACCGCCGCCGCGCTCAGCGAGACGATCGCGTTCCAGCCGGCCATCGACACGCCCAGCAGCGACCATTGGACCTGGTCGCAGCGCACCAGCGGCACCGCGAGGATGTCCTCGAGGCTGGTCGCACCGCTGGTCGTGCAGGTGGTGAGGCCTTCCCAAAATCCATATTCAACCCCGGCGTGAAACACCCCGATCGCGCCCGACACGGCGATCGCCAGCGCGGCGAGCAACGTCAGCGTCCTGCTTCGCGGGGCGGCCGGCGGTGACAGCATCGCGCCGAGTGCAAGCAGGATTGCCGCGGCGTGCGGCCAGCGCTGCCAATGGCACATTTCGCACGGGTAAAGCCCGCCCGCATATTGCGACGCCAGAGCGCCGCCGAGCAGGGCCGCCGGAACCAGCAGGGCAATCAGCCGGGCGTGCTTCCATCGCTCGGGCGGCCGGTCGCGCGGCGGCGCGAGCATCAGCGCGCGCGCGGCTTGGCCGCGGCCGCGACTCGCGCCGGGGCGGGGGCCGGTGCAATCCGTCGGATCGTCTTCAGCGCATAATCGAGCTGGTAATCCTTGACGCCCTTCTTCTCGAGTTCGGCGGCGGTCGCGCTGAAGCGCGGATCGGCGGCATCGTCGCTTTCGAGCAATTCATCCTTGACCTGGGCCTGGCTGACCAGGTGGCGGCGAAGGTCCGCCTCGCGCAGGCGTGGCCGCAGCTTATAGTCGGCATCGCTCAACTGGGGCACGATGATGTCGGGCTCGATGCCGCCCGCCTGGACCGAGCGCCCCGACGGGGTGAAGTAGCGCGCCGTGGTCAGCCGGAGCGCGGTCTGCGGCCCGGTCTGGAGCACGGTCTGGACCGATCCCTTGCCGAACGAGCGTTCGCCCATGACCAGCGCGCGGCGGTGGTCCTGAAGCGCGCCGGCGACAATTTCGGCCGCCGACGCCGACCCGGCATCGATCAGCACGACGATCGGAAGGCCGTGGGCGAGGTCGCCGGGCTTGGCGAAAAAGCGGTCGATGTCGCCCTTCTCGCGGCCGCGCTCGGACACCACTTCGCCCTGCTCGAGGAAGGCGTCGCTGACCTCGACCGACTGGTCGAGCAGTCCGCCGGGATTGGAGCGCAAATCGACGACATAGCCGATCGGCTTGCCTCCGGTGGCGCGGTCGATCGACAATAATGCCTCGCGGGTCATCGCTCCGGTCTGCGCGGAAAAGCTGTTGATGTTGATGATTCCGACTCGATCCCGCACTTCCCACTTGACCGGTTTCAGTTGGATCCGCTCGCGGGTGATTGCCACGTCGAGCGGCTTGTCGCGGCCCGGACGGACGATGGTCAGCTTGACGGTGCTGCCCGGAAGGCCGCGCATCTTCTCGACCGCTTCGTCGAGGCTGAAGCCATACATGAACTCGCCGTCGATGTGGGTGATGTAATCGCCGGCCTTGATCCCGGCGCGGTCCGCCGGCGTATCCTCGGTCGGCGCGATCACCTTGACCGCGCCGTCCTCGCTCGACACGGTCAGGCCAAGTCCGCCGTAATTGCCGTCGGTCGCGGTCTTCAATTGGACGAAATCGGACGCCTCGAGATAAGAGGAATGAGGGTCGAGCGCGGCGAGCATGCCGTCGATCGCGCCCTTGATCAGCGTATGGTCGTCGACCTTGTCGACATAATTGCCGCGGACCCGCTCGAACACGCTCATGAACGTCTCGAGTTCCTTGTAGGTATCGACGTCGGCGGCGGCGAGCGTGCTGGTCGTCATTGGCACCAGCGCGAGCGCGCCGACCAGCGCGAGGGGGGGCAATAGCTTGGCGAAGCGCGTCATCGTTGATCTTCCTGTCTGCCGGGTCCTGCGACCCTTCGGATTTGGGCGACTCTACCGACTTGTCGCGGCATTTGACAGCAGCTCCGATGAACCTGCGATGAGAGCGGGCGAGCGTGGCTCCCCGCGCTGGCGGAGCTCGACGACGGCCTCGCCGAGCGCGCGCCCGATCGGCGCCGCGATGGCGACCCGGTCGCCGCGGCGAACCGACGCGGCGACGCCGATCAGCAGGCTGGTCCAGCCGTCTTGATGGTCGATGACCAGGATCCCGTCATGGTCGCGAAATGCGCCCGCGAACAGGATTGTCCCCGCCGCCGGGGCAATGATCGCGGCGCCGCGCGCGGTGGCCAGGCGGATCCCGCGCGAGCGCACCCCGGCCGGGCTGATTTCGCCGAGCCCTTCGATCACCCGAGCCTCGGACGGAAGCCGGTAGCGAAGCGGCGGAGGCCGAAGCGAGTCCTCCGCGGCGAACGGGCGCGGCGGGGCGAGCGGCTCGCGGACGAGTGCCCGGGCGAAGCCGCGCGCCGCGGCGGCGTTCCGCGCCGCGCTTCGAAGGTCGAGCAAATCCTCGCCACCCGCCATTACCTGGTCCTGCTGATCGAACGATTCGCGGCGAAGCCGGTCCGCTCGCGCCAGCGCGCTGCGTTCGAGCGCGCTGAACTGGGCAAGCCGCGCGGCAAGCTCGCCGCGGCGCTCTGCAACCTGCCGCCGCGCTGCAGCAGCGGTCGCGGCCAGCCGCTGTCCCTGGGCAAGCTCGGCCTGCAGCGCCGCGCTGCGCCTGGCAATCACCGGCATGGTCGCGTCGACCAGCGCGCGCACCCGGACCACTTCGGTCACGCTCGCCCCGTCGGCGAGTGCGAGGATCGGCGGCCGCCGCCCCATCGTCGCCAGGCCGGCAAGCAGCGCCGCCAGCGGAGCGCGGCGCCGGGCGAGGCGCTCCTCGCGAAGCTTCACCGCGGCGCGCGACTGCCCAAGCGCCGCGTCGGCGGCCGCGATCCGCGCCTCGGCCAAGGCGATCTGCGCCGCGGCGCGCTGGCGCTCGATGGTCAGCTTTGCAGCGGCACCGGTCGCACCGCGTTCGAGCGCCTCGAGCCGGCGCACCAGCGTCGCGGCCGACTTCGCCTCGCCTTCCGCGCGCGCCAGCAACTGTGCGGGGGTTGCGCGCGGCTCGACCAGCGGCGCGCTTGCCGCGGCGAGCAATGCGGGCGCGGCGAGCGCGATCAGTGCAAGCCGGCGCATCAGCCCTCCCGGTGATAGGGGTGGCCAGCGAGGATCGCGGTGGCGCGGAACAATTGCTCGGCGAGCATCGCTCGCGCGAGCATGTGCGGCCAGGTCGCGGGGCCGAACGACAGCAGCAGGTCGGCATCCTTGCGCTCTGCCTCATTATGCCCGCCGGCAGCACCGATCAGGAACCGGGCCTCGCGCTTGCCGCCGTCACGCCACCCCTCGAGCTTTTTGGCGAATGCGGTGGACGACAGCGTCTCGCCGCGCTCGTCGAGCAGGATATGGACCGTGGCGCCTGCCGCCGCCGGCATGGTCCCGCCGCTATCGGGCAGTTCGCTGACTTTCGTCGGCCACGCGATTCGCCGCAAATAGCGCTCGACTAATTCGGCTTCGCTGGTGCGGCCGATTTTTCCGCGGGCGACGATGTGGAGCAGCATCGATCCCGAGTCAGGCGCCGGGCGTCGCCGCGGCCGCCTGCCTCGGCAAATCCTCGTCCCCGAACGCCCACATCCGCTCGAGATTGTAGAAGCTGCGCACCTCGGGACGGAACAAATGGACGATCACGTCGTCCGCATCGATCAGCACCCAGTCGGCGGTCGGAAGTCCCTCGATCCGGACCCGCTTCCTGTGCTGCTGCTTGATCTTCTCGGCGAGCTTGGCCGCCATCGACGCGACCTGGCGGGTCGAGCGGCCGCTGGCGATCACCATATGGTCGGCAATCGACGATTTCCCCGCGAGCGGGATCGAGACGATCTCGATCGCCTGGTCGTCGTCGAGCGATTTGAGGACAAGCTCGTGGAGCGCCTTGACGGCTGCATCGGCGGGATCGGGCGCGGAAACGGGGTCGGGCAAAATCATTCCTTATATGGTGGGGCAGGTCCGTCCGCTCGCGCAGCGAAACGGTCATGCCAATTGGGGTCGAGCGCGCGCAGGCGAGTGGCGGAGGTCGGATCGGGCGGCAGGCGAAGGAAGGTGATCGCCGGTGCACTCCAGTTCGTCCATTCGACCGCCATGGCCGAGGGACGGACGAAGCGCCTCAACCAGCCCATCGCGCGTGCCGCGCGGGCCTCGTCCTCATAGCCCGGGCGCGACAGCACCGCAATCGGCACGATCGCGGCCAGCTTGCGCCACGCCTTCCAGCGATGGAACTCGGGCAGCGTGTCTTCACCCATCAACCAGATGAATCGCCGGTTCGGCCAACGTCGGACGATCAGCGACAGCGTGTCCACCGTGAACCGCGTCCCCGCTCGCGCTTCGAATTGGCTGACCCTGATCCGGCTTCGCCGCGCCTGCGCCCGCGCCGAACCGAGCCGGGCGGCATAGGGCGCCATCCCCTTCGCGGGCTTGAGCGGATTGCCGGGCGAGACCAGCCACCAGACCTCGTCGAGCCCAAGCGCGTCGATCGCCGCGATGCTCATCGCGCGATGGCCGCGATGCGCGGGATTGAAGCTCCCGCCGAGAAGGCCGATGCGCTTCATGGTCGCCCGCTGGCTAGCATCCCCTCTCGACCTGCGCCACCGGGCGCGCCTATGTTCGTTTCAAAGGGGGCGATCATGGGCGAAGCTGCCGTCGTCGGCGCGGACGGGCATACACATGAGGCCGCGTGCCTCAACTGCGGGACGGCGATCATCGGCGATTATTGCCACGCCTGCGGGCAGCGAGGCCATGTCCACCGCACTCTCGGCGCGTTCGGCCACGACTTGCTCCACGGCGTGTTCCACGTCGAAGGCAAGATCTGGCGCACGCTGCCGAAGCTGGCGTGGAAGCCGGGCGAACTGACCCGGCGCTATATCGATGGTCATCGGGCGCGGTTCGTATCGCCGATCGCCCTGTTCCTATTTTCGGTCTTCCTGATGTTCGCGGTGGTCAGCGCCAGCGGCGGCCCGGTGAACGTCGACGGCGATTCGATGACCAAGGAAATGGCTGGAAATGCCGCCAGAAGCGAAGCGCTGGTGAGCAGGCTGGAAGCGGAGCGCGTGGCGCTCGTCGAAGCCGGTTCGCCGACCACCGGCGTCGACCGAAAAATCGGCGAAGCGCGGGCCGAGGCCTCCTTGCTCAAGACCATGTCCGAACGCGGCATGGTCGAGGGCAGCGCGGCGCGAATCTCGGACGACGTCCCGAAATGGCTCGGGCAGCCGCTCGGACAGGCGGCACGCAATCCCGAACTGATGCTCTACAAGCTCCAGAACAACGCCTATAAATATAGCTGGGCGCTGATCCCGATTTCGCTGCCCTTCATGTGGCTTTTATTTCCGTTCAGCCGCCGTTTCCGCCTCTACGACCACATGGTGTTCGTCACTTACTCGCTCGCCTTCATGACGCTGTTGCTCGTCGTGGCGATGATTCTCGGCATGGTCGGACTGGAAGTGGCCGCGGGACTGCTGATGCTCGTTCCCCCGGTCCATATGTATCGCCAGCTCAAGGGCGCTTACGACCTCGACGCCTGGTCCGCGCTGTGGCGGACAGTGCTGCTTGCAGTCTTTGCGACGACCGCAATCGGCCTGTTCGCCGCCTTGCTATTCGCGCTCGGTCTATTTTAGGCCGAGCAGGGGAATTTGCGCGCCAGGATGCGAGTCATCGCCTCACTCATGTCGATTCGCGACCGTTCCGCAACCGGGTCCTGCCGAGCGCGGCGACGAAATCCTCGGCCCCCATTCGCTTGGCTCCCCCAGGCGGGCAATAGCGCGGCTGCTTGCCCGCCTTGACCGTCGCAAGCCGCGTCGAACGGACGTGCAGCCCGGTCGCCTTGGCCTCGCGCATCATCGGCTTGAAATCGCCCGACACCAGCGCCAGCGGGCCCTTGGCCTTGAGCGCGATCGCACGCTTGTAAAAGGCATCGGCATTCATCGACTGGGCGGAAGCAGCGCCAGACAGGGTCAGCAGGAGCAGCGCGGCAATACGGGTACGCAACATCAAATACCGTCCTTCTTCAATGGCTTGCCCAAAGAAGGACCGTCAATGAACCTGACTTTAACTTACGCCCCCGCGGGTGCCGCCCCGCCAAGCCCGGCGCTGGGCTTGCGGCTTTTGGGGATCGACGATCCGGCGGTCGGAAGCGCCGGCTTGGCCGAGCGGCCGCGGTCGATCGAGCCGCCGTCGATGATCGTCCGAATCTCGTCGCCCGACAGCGTCTCATATTCGAGCAGCGCCTTGGCCAGCGTTTCCAATTCGCCGTGATGCTCCTCGAGCAGATGCTTGGCGCGATCGTAGCCGGCCTCGACGATGCGGCGGATTTCCTTGTCGATCGCCCGCGCGGTCTCGTCCGACATCTGCTTCTGGCGGTTCATCGAATAACCGAGGAACACTTCCTCGTCGGCATCGGCATATTGAAGCGGCCCGAGTGCGTCGGACATTCCCCAGCGGGTGACCATGTCGCGCGCCAGGCCGGTCGCATATTGGATGTCCGACGATGCGCCCGAACTGACCTTGTCATAGCCGAACACCACTTCCTCGGCGACTCGCCCGCCCATCGCCACCGCGAGGTTGGCGTACATCTTGTCGCGATGATAGGAATAGGAGTCGCGCTCGGGCAGGCGCATGACCATGCCCAGCGCCCGGCCGCGCGGGATGATCGTCGCCTTGTGGATCGGGTCGGAGGCCTCCTCGTGGAGCGCGACCACGGCGTGACCCGCCTCATGGTAGGCGGTCATCCTTTTCTCGTCCTCGGTCATCACCATCGAGCGCCGCTCGGTGCCCATCATGACCTTGTCCTTGGCCTCCTCGAACTCCTTCATCGCGACCAGCCTCTTGCCGCGGCGAGCGGCGAGCAGCGCAGCCTCGTTGACCAGATTGGCAAGGTCGGCGCCCGAGAAGCCGGGCGTGCCGCGAGCGATCACGCGCGGATCGACGTCGGGCGCGAGCGGCACCTTCCTCATGTGAACGCCAAGGATCTGTTCGCGCCCATCGATGTCGGGGCGCGGGACCATTACCTGGCGATCGAAGCGGCCCGGGCGGAGCAGCGCCGGGTCGAGCACGTCGGGACGGTTGGTCGCGGCGATGATGATAATGCCTTCATTGGCCTCGAAGCCGTCCATCTCGACCAGCAATTGGTTCAATGTCTGTTCGCGCTCGTCATTGCCATTGCCAAGCCCGGCGCCGCGATGGCGACCGACCGCGTCGATCTCGTCGATGAACACGATGCACGGCGCCGATTTCTTGGCCTGTTCGAACATGTCGCGCACCCGGCTCGCGCCGACGCCGACGAACATTTCGACGAAGTCCGAGCCCGAGATGGCGAAGAACGGAACCCCGGCCTCGCCCGCGATGGCGCGCGCGAGCAGGGTCTTGCCGGTGCCGGGCGATCCGATCAGCAAGGCGCCCTTGGGGATCTTGCCGCCGAGCCGCGCGAACTTGCCCGGATCCTTCAAGAATTCGACGATTTCCTCAAGCTCCTCGCGCGCTTCGTCGATCCCGGCGACATCGGCGAAGGTCACGCGGCCTTCCTTCTGGATCAGCATCTTGGCGCGCGACTTGCCGAAGCCCATTGCACCGCCGCCGGCATTCTTTTGCATCTGGCGCATCACGAAGAAACTGATCCCGAGGATCAGCAGGAACGGCATCGACTGGTAGAGCAGGATCAGCCAGAACGAGGATTGCTCCTCGACCTTGACCTGGACCGCGACGCCCTTGGCGATCAGGCGGTCGGAGACATTGGCGTCGGCGGGCGCGGTGGTGGTGAAGGTCTTGCCGCCCTCGAGCGTTCCGGCGATCGCGCTATTGCCGCTCTGCGATCCGGCGATGGTCACCGCCTTGACATTGCCCTCGTCGACTTCGCTGACGAATTGCGAATAGGGCATCGCCGCCCCGGCCGGCGCGCGGCCGCCGTCGAACATCTGGACCATCAGCACCAGCCCGAACAGCACCGCCATCCAGATCATCAGCGACTTGGCCCACGGATTGCCGGGCTTCTTCTCGTTCATGTGTCTTCCATCCTCGGCGGCGATCGTGCGCGTTCTAAGGTTAAGATAGGATAGCGAGGCGCGCTCAACAATGGCGATGCGGCGGAACGGGCTCGAGCCGCCACGACGGCCCACCGCTGAGCTTGACCGATCCAAGCGTGCCGCTGCCCCCCGCGCCGAGCGTCGCGAGCAGGCGGTCGATCGCCGCGCCGCGCGGTTCGCGTTCGCCCGCTTGCTCGAGTGCAGCCGCGAGCAGCCGCCGTTGAAGCTCGCGCGGGAGGCCCGAAGCGTCGATCGTGAACCGTCCGTCGACCCCGACGATCCGCTCGGCGGCAAGCTTGGCGGTGACGAATTGCAACGCCTCCTCGGCATCGGCAATGTGAGCGGCGGAGGCCGCGAGACGGAGCGGCTCGCCCCATTCCGACCCCGCCAGCAGGCCGCGCAGCCGGCTGCGGTCGAAGCGCTGGTCGCGATTGCCGGGGTCGTCGACCGGGTCGATCCCGGCCGCGGCGACGATCGCGCGCAACTCCTCGCGGCGCCAGCCGAGCAGCGGGCGCAGCCGCCACACCTTGCGCCCGTCGCGCTCGGCCAGCAGCGAGCGAGCGCGCGTCCCGGCGAGTCCGGCCACCCCCGATCCACGCGCCAGCCGCATCAGCAAGGTCTCGGCCTGGTCGTCGGCATGGTGCGCGGTGAGCACCGCGCCGAGCTGATGCTCGAGCGCCCACGCGCCAAGCACCGCGTAGCGAGCGTCACGAGCGCGGGCCTGCAAATTGGCGGCCGGCGGCTTATCCCATTCGACCGTGAGCGTGTTGTGGACAATCCCCCGCCGCGCGCAGATCGCCGCAACTAGTTCGGCTTCCGCCGCTGCTTCGGGCCGCAACCGATGATCGACCGTCGCCACCCGAAAAGTCGCGCCGAGCGCGGCCTCGGCGAGGAGCAGCAATGCTAGGCTGTCCGGTCCGCCTGAAACCGCCAGTCCGATCCCGCCCTCGACCGGAGCCAGCGCGGCAAGATTGGCGGCGAAGCGCTCGACCGCTTCCGCCGCCGGGTTCACCCGCCTAGCCGCACTTTGCCCTGGACTTGGCGGCGGGCAGGTCGGCCTTGAGCGGTGCGCGAAGCGTGCTGCCGTAGACGTCCTCGAGTTCGGCGAAGGCCTTGCACGCCTGTCCGGGCTGGCCGAGCCTGATCAGCGCCTGGCCAAGGTAGAACAGGCTGTCCTGTGCGCGTTCGCCCTTGGGATCGCGGCGGTAATTGGCGAGCAGCACCTCGGCGGCGGCGCGCGGCTGGCCCTTGTCGAGCATCGCCCGCCCGGCCAGATTATGCGCCCAGCTTACCCGGCGATGCCCGGGATGGGCCTTGGCCATCGC
>Ga0136633_1000096_pt1 | contig 61633 bp, 59 predicted proteins | sample AntDrymeUQ832206_2_FD_105494 | JGI IMG/M metagenome (GOLD analysis project Ga0136633, IMG submission 105494) | Polar desert sand microbial communities from Dry Valleys, Antarctica - metaG UQ83 (22.06) | ecosystem: Environmental > Terrestrial > Soil > Desert | place: Antarctica: Dry Valley...
AGCTCAAGCACTCGGCCAAGGGTGGCGTCGCGGTCCTGGCTGGTGAAGATCGCCATCGTGCGTCCACCTGCGGAAAAGATTGGATCATGATCGCGCCGCGATCCCTTGCGCGTAAAGCTCCGCGTGTGCGCGTCTGGGGAAGGGAGACCTCGACGGTGGACGCGAAAACAACCTGACCTCGATCAGATGGGCTTTCACCGCCGGGGCCAGGTGGCCCATGAGCGGCATCCCGGATACAATCCCCACACGGAGCCGCTCGCGCGGCACCTGATTCCTTCGGTTTTCGCGTGGGCACCTGACTCCGTTCCGGGACGGGCACCTGACTCCCCGGAAAATCGAACGTGTGAGGACCCCGCGCGGGCGGTCATGAGCACGAATCTGGCTCATCCACTGGGGAGTGGCCAAGCGGTAAGGCGCCTGACTCTGGATCAGGAGATCGAAGGTTCGAATCCTTCCTCCCCAGCCAACACCACCGCGATGCGGCCAGCGTTCGCGGCAGCAGCTGTGCGGCCCTGGCGCCATTGCCTCCGCCAAGGAGGCGATCTCGCTCCCATGCGGCGATCGACCGGTCGCGCCGACGTCACCTGACTCGCTTCGTTTGCGGCGGAAAGGGACATGCTGATGGCGAAACTCAACGCGAAGCAGCGTGCGAAGCTTCCAGCTAACCAGTTCGGTCTCCCGGTAAGGGCGCGATCCGCCGAGGCGACGAAGGAGACTGGGACCTACCCGATGCCCGACGAAGGCCACGCAATCAGCGCAAAGCGACTCTCACGCAAGCAGCGTAAGGATGGCTGTTCACGAAGAGCGAGTTCGACCGCATCAACCGAAAGGCTACACGATGCTGAGAGCAGACTCCGAGGATTGATCCTCGCGGTCGCAAGTCGGGTTAGGCGCTCGCTTCCTGTCCCCCTGGACGATGCGCGGTGCCCACGCGCCGATGAGTTTCGGTCGGGACGCCGGTCATAGGGACAAGAGCACCGGGCGCAGCCAGACTGTAATCCGGACAGGGATTGTCCAGTACCCGGTCCAGCTTTCGTTGCACAGCACGACAGATCGAGGAGGCCTGGTCCCGACCCATGCAGGAAGCGCAGCCGATCATCGAGGTTCGTGACCTCGTCAAGGTTTACGGGGGCGAGGCGCGTGCGGTCGACGGCATCACCTTCGAGGTGGCACCGGGTGAGCTGTTCGGCTTCCTGGGCCCGAATGGCGCGGGCAAGACGACCACCATCCGCATCCTCGCCACCCTCCTCCGCCAGACCGACGGCATCGCCCGCGTCGCCGGGTTCGACGTCGCCACCCAACCGAAGGAGGTCCGCCGCCGGCTCGGCCTCGCGATGCAGACCCCGGCCCTTGACGCGTTCTCCACCGGGCGCGAGACGCTCGAGCTCGCAGGCCGCCTGCATCGGATGCCTGCCGCCGAGATCCGCCGGCGCGCAGATGAGCTGCTCGAGCTGATGGGGCTCAGCTCGGTCGCGAAGAAGCTCACTGGCCAATACTCGGGAGGGATGAAGCGCCGGCTCGACCTGGCGAGCGCGCTCGTGCATCGGCCGCAGGTACTGATCCTCGACGAACCGACCGAGGGGCTCGATCCGCAGAGCCGAACCGCGCTCTGGGAGGAGCTCGAGCGGATCAGCAATGCGGGCACCACCATGCTGCTGACGACGCACTACATGGAAGAGGCCGATCGGCTCTGCACCAGGCTCGCCATCATCGACAATGGCAAGATCGTGGTCGAGGGCCAGCCGGGTGATCTGAAGCGTGGCATCGGTGCAGACACCGTGGTCCTGCAGCTGGAAGCCACGGACGGCGACCTGGAGAACCAGCGGGCCGAGGTGCGCCGGCTGCTAGAGGGCATCGTGGCCCCGGACGGCTTCGCCGACCATCCGACCGGCGTCAGCGTGGCGGTGCCGAATGCGAGCTCGGCCATCCCGACGTTGCTTCGGCGACTGGACGATGACAGCGTCCACATCGCGGGCCTCCAGATGACCCAGCCGAGCCTCGACAACGTGTTCCTGAAGTACACCGGCCGCCACATCCGCGAGGAAGCGGCCGACCAGCCGATCATTCTGGGATGGTGACGGACCCATGACCGCAATCGCCTACGAGACGTTCCACCTGGGGCTGCGCACGACGCGCCGCTTCATCCGCGTGCCGGCGAACTTCATCAGCATCATCTTCTTCCCGCTCATCCAGCTCCTCGTCTTCAGTCAGCTGTACCAGGACATCGTCCAGCTGCCGGGCTTCGGCGGGCAGTCGAGCTACCTCGCCTACCTCGCGCCGGGACAGGTCGCATTCACGGCCTTCATGGCGGTGGCGTGGTCCGGCTATGGGCTGCTGGTCGAATACCGCAGCGGCTACATCGACAAGCTGCGGGCGAGCCCCATCACGCACTGGTCGATCCTGGCCAGCGAGACGGTGCCGCTCTTCTTCCAGGCCGCCGCGATGTCCGCGATCATCCTGGTCGTCAGCCTTCTGCTCGGCGCCACGATCGCCACTGGGATCGGCGGCTTTCTCCTGATCCTGGCCCTGGCCGGCCTGTTCGGAGTCGCCTTCGCCGGTGCGAGCTTCATCCCGGCGCTGCTGACGAAGAGCGAGCAGGCGACGAGCACCTTCTCGCTGCTCCTGTTCCCGCTGATGTTCGCGTCGACCGCCTTCGTGCCGGAGGCCCTCATGCCCGGCTGGTTGCAGGTGGTGAACGACTGGAACCCGATCAGCTACCTCATCGAGGCGATTCGGTCGCTCATGGTGATCGGCTACGACTGGGGAAAGATCGGGACCGCAATCCTGACCATCGGTGCGCTCGGGGTGATCCTCCAGGCAGCCACGCTCTGGGCCTTTCATCGCCTGGCACGCTGAGCCGCCGACTCGAGTCCGAAACGGCGGGCCGCCCCTCGGCACGACGCGTGCACGCTGTCTCGTGGAACCACGTATCGACGAGGAAGCCGATGGACAGGGCCGAGAAGATCGGCGGCAGCGCCGCGCACGATCAGCGCCGCGAGGGCGCGGTGACGCCGCCGGAGCACAATCTCAAGCGCGGCGCCGGCACCAAGAGCCCGACGGAGCAGCGCCTGGAGGATCCCGATCGTCCGCACGGCGAGCCGTCGGGCCGCGAGCGACGTCGTGCGAAGGAACGCGGCGACGAGTGACGACATCCGCGCGGCTGGGCCGAGGGTAGAATTCCACGCCCACACCAAGTCGACGGAGGGTCCTCCCGAGCGATGCGCGCCCATTCGATCACGATGCTGGGCACCGGCCTGATCGGCGATTTCTACACCATGACCCTGCACGGGCAGCGGGGTCGCGATCGGGTGAGGGTCGTCTATTCCCGAACCGAGGACCGGGGTGCGGCGTTCAGCGACCGGTGGGGGATTCCTGAGCACACGACCGACCTGGCGGGAGCGGTCAACCACCCCGAGACCGATGTCGTGGTGGTCGGGCTACCGAACTACCTGCACGAGGAAGCGGTCGCCGCAGCGGCCGCGGCCGGCAAGGCGGTGCTGTGCACGAAGCCCCTCGGCCGCAATGCCGACGAGGCGCGCCGGATCCTCGAGACGGTCGAGAAGGCCGGTGTCTTCGGCGGCTACCTCGAGGACCTGTGCTACACCCCGAAGACCCTCAAGGCGGTCGCGTCGGTCGAGGCAGGCGCGCTCGGCGACGTGACCTGGGTGCGGTCTCGCGAGACCCATCCAGGGCCACACTCGGCCTGGTTCTGGGACGGGCGGCTCACGGGTGGCGGCGCGATCATCGACCTTGGCTGCCACTGCATCGAGATCATCCGCAGCTTCGTTGGCAAGGGGAACCGACCGCTCGAGGTGATCTGCCACACCGACACCCTCGTGCACCCGATCGCCGACGAGGACAACGCGATCGCCCTGATCCGCTTCGAGTCGGGGGCCATGGGGCAGTTCGAGGTCAGCTGGACCTTCCGCGGAGGAATGGACCTGCGCGACGAGGTCGCCGGCACGCACGGCACGATCTGGCTCAACCACTTCCTGCGCACCGGCTTCGAGATGTTCACCGCCGGAGGCTCGTCGGGGTACGTGGCGGAGAAGGCGGAGACCAGCGCCGGCTGGCTCTTCCCCGTCGGGGACGAGGTCAGCGAGCTCGGCTACGTCGACATGTTCAGCGACATGTTCGATGCCATCGACGGCGGCCGCGAGCCGCGCGAGACCATGTATGACGGATACGTGGTCAACGCGATCATGGACGCCTGCTACCGATCCGCGAAGAGCCGGGCGTGGGAGCCGGTCGACCTGTTCGAGTGGCGCGGCGGCACCACCGCGCGCATCGCCGGCCAGCCCGAGCTGTACGACGGCAAGGTCGTCATCAAGCGCGAGACGCTCCCCGACGGACGCCAGAAGCTGATCCTCAAGGATCCCGAGTCGGGCGACTTCACGGACCTCGTCGTGGCCGGCACCTGAACACCGCTTCGACGGCGCGCCGACTTTTGCACTTGACAGGCCGAAGTACGATCATCCGGTGCAATTGCGCGCCGTCGGCGGCGCATTCGTGCGCAACAGCGGACTGGACGATCGGCCGATGCAGACGTGAAGCGACCGAGCGAGATCGGAGCGGCCGTGATCGGCAGCGGCTTCATCGGCACGGTCCACATCGAGGCCCTTCGCCGGCTCGGCGTGCAGGTTCATGGCCTCCTGGGTTCGAGCCCGGACCGGGCGGCGGCGCGCGCCGTACAGCTCGGGGTCGCGCGCGGGTACGCCAGCCTGGACGACCTGCTCGACGACGGGCGCGTCGACGTCGTGCACGTGACTTCACCGAACCATCTCCACCATGGGCAGGTGCGCCGGATCCTGGCCGCCGGGCGCCACGTGGTCTGCGAGAAGCCGCTTGCCCTGACCTCGGCGGAGTCCGGCGACCTCGTCCGGCTGGCGGCGGAGAGCGGACGCGTCAACGCGGTCAACTTCAACATCCGCTTCTACCCGGTCAACCAGCATGCCCGCGAGCTGGTGTGGGACGGCGCTCTCGGCGACGTTCGGCTCGTGACGGGCCGCTACTTCCAGGACTGGCTGCTGCTCGAGACCGACTGGAACTGGAGGCTGGAGCCGGATCGAGGCGGCGCCCTGCGAGCAGTCGGTGACATCGGCTCGCACTGGATCGACCTGGTGACCTTCGTGACCGGGAATCGGATCGTGTCCGTCATGGCCGACCTGGCGACCTTCATCCCGACCCGCCGGCAGCCGGCCGGGCCGATCGAGACCTTCTCGACCGAACGCTCGGATGACACCATCGAGCGTGAGATCGGGACCGAGGACGTGGCCACCATCCTGCTGCGCTTCGAGAACGGCGCGCGCGGCTCGGTCGCCATCAGCCAGCTGAGCCCCGGGCGCAAGAACTCGCTCCAATACGAGGTGGATGGCTCGAGCGCGTCCACCTTCTGGGACTCTGAGCAGCCGGATCAGCTGTGGATCGGGCATCGCGAGCGTCCGAACGAGATCCTGATCCGGAATCCGGCCCTGATGGGGCCTGCCGCGCAGGCCGCCTCGGCCCTGCCGGGAGGGCACGTCGAGGGATTTGCAGATACCTTCCGCTCGCTGTTCCGCGCCATCTACGCCGACGTCGGCGCCGGCGCGCCCGCAGAGCAGCCCGCCTATCCGGTTTTCGCGGACGGGCACGATGAGATGCTCGTCGGCGATGCCGTCGCAGCCAGCGCACGCGACGGACGCTGGTGCGACGTCGTGCGTGCCCCGATGGCATCCACGGTCCATGCGGAGGACGCCCGTTGAGGCTCGGCTTCCTGACCGCTCCCTTCCCCGACACTCCGCTGGGCGAGGTCGCCGCCTGGGCTGGGCCGAACGGCTTCGAGAGCCTCGAGATCGCCTGCTGGCCACCATCGAAAGGCACGGCGCGGCGGTATGCCGGGACGTCGCATATCGACGTGACCGACCTCTCGCAGGAACGCGCAACCGAGATCGTCGAGGAGGTCGCTTCTCACGGGCTTGCGATCTCCGGGCTCGGCTACTACCCGAACCCGATGCATCCCGACCGCGAGGTGCGCGAGACGGCGATCGGCCACATGAAGCTCGTGATCGAGGCGGCGGCCCGGATGGAGGTCCCGTTCTTCAACACGTTCCTCGGCGGCGACGCCTCGAAGCACGTGGACGCGAACTGGGAGACGGCGCTGACGATCTGGCCGGAGATCGTGGAGCACGCAACGGACCAGGGAGTGAAGATCACGATCGAGAACTGCCCGATGATCTTCAGCCACGACGAGTGGCCGGGCGGGCACAACATCGCGTGGTCGCCGTACATCTGGCGCCGGATCATCGAGCAGTGGGGAGGCACCATCGGCCTCAACTACGATCCGTCGCATCTCGTCTGGCTGATGATCGACCAGGAGCGCTTCATCCGCGAGTTCGGTCCGCACATCCTCCACGTCCAGGCCAAGGACGTGGAGATCGACCGCGACGGCTTCTACGAGCGCGGCGCGCTCTCGTCGGGCATCGGCTGGCAGATCCCGCGCCTGCCGGGCCTGGGAGAGGCGAACTGGGGCCGCATCTTCGCCGCGCTGTGGCGGGCCGGCTACGACGGCGACGTCATCATCGAGCACGAGGACCGCGACTTCGAGGGCAGCGACGAGCTCGTCAAGCGTGGCTTCCTGCTGGCTCGGGACATCCTCCGCCCGTACATCAAGTGAGCGCCCTGACCATGCCGATCAGCATCGAGACCGTCACCGAGCGTCAGCTCGCAAAGACGATCGACCACTCGCTCCTCAAGCCGGAGCTCGACGATGCCTTCATCGAGGCAGGCTGCCGGCTGGCCGCCGAATACGACGTCGCATCGGTCTGCGTCCGCCCTGCCGACGTGAAGCGCGCAAAGGCGATCCTGGAGGGCACGGCAGTGGCGGTCGGGACGGTCATCGGCTTCCCGCACGGATCGTCGACGACCGCCACCAAGGCCTTCGAGGCGCGCGATGCGCTGGCCAACGGTGCCACCGAGCTCGACATGGTGATCCAGATCGGCGCCCTGCGTTCGGGTCGCGACGTGGACGTGCGCGACGACGTCGAGGCCGTGGTGCGTGTCGCCCACGAGGCCGGCGCCATCGTGAAGGTCATCCTCGAGAACGCCTACCTGACCGATGACGAGAAGGTGCGCGGATCCCGCCTGACGGAGGCGGCCGGCGCCGACTTCGTGAAGACGTCGACCGGCTACGCGCCGTCGGGCGCCACGCACGAGGATCTGGCGCTCATGCGCAACACCGTGTCCGAGCGCGTCCAGATCAAGGCCGCCGGCGGCGTGCGAACGCTGGACGACCTGATCGCAGTCATGAACCTCGGGGTCACGCGGATCGGCGCGACCCAGACCAAGCCCATCCTGGATGACTTCCGTGCACGTCGCGCGCGCGTCGGCGAGGTCCCCGCGACGGCCGGCGGCACCGACGAGGGCGCGTACTGACGTGCCGACCACGACCTCCCCGATGCGCTGGGTCGCCGAGGCGTCGGCGTTGCTCGATCGCCTGGTCGCCACGCAGGCGGAGCCGATCGAGCAAGCCAGCCAATGGTGCGCCGGTGCGATCGCCGCCGGCGGCCTGGTCCACCTCTTCGGGACGGGCCACTCGCGCATCCCGGTCGAGGAGATGTTCCCGCGCTACGGCTCGTATCCGGGCTGGAACCCGATCGTCGAGCTGTCGATGACCTTCCACACCCAGGTCGTCGGTGCGAACGGCCAGCGCCAGGCGATGTTCATCGAGCGGATGCCGGGCCTGGCGGAGGTCATCCTCAGCAACTTCCGGTTCGCCCCGCACGACGCGATGATCGTCTTCTCGGCGAGCGGGTTAACCGCTGTCCCGGTCGAGATGGCCCGTGGCGCGCGAGCTCGCGGGCTGCGCGTGATCGCCGTCACCTCGGTCGCACAGTCGATGTCGGACGAGCCCGCCGCGGGGGTCGGCAGCCGGCTGCTGGACGAGGCGGACCTCGTCATCGACCTGTGCACGCCGCACGCCGACGCGCTGTGCACCATCGACGGCATCGATACGCCGGTCGGACCCGGCTCGACGGTGACCGCGGTCGCCATCGTGAACTCCCTGAAGGTTCGGGTCGCCGAGCTTCTCGCGGAGCGTGGCGCGCTGCCTCCCGTCATCACCCGCGCGTCGGTGGTCGGGGAGGAGCAATCTCGAACGCTGTTCGACGAGGCCTATCGAGAGCATGCCCGGCGCATCGCCCGTGCGATCGACCAATGATCAGGAGGTGAGTGACGGTACGACGACGGAGACGAGAGTCTCAGCACATTGGCACTCGACCGGCGTCCGCGCTTGGAGCCGGCCCAACGGAGCAGAGGAGTCCATCTGGAATGAACATACTCAAGCGGAGCCGATCGCTCGTCGCGGGGCTGGCCGGGGTGGTCGTCATCGCCGGCTGCGGCGGCGGCGGCGCCTCATCGCCGGCCGCCAGCGCCGGCGGCGGGGGCGAAGGTTCCTACCACATCGGCGTCTCGAACACGCTGACCAACAACGGTTGGCGCGAGGAGATGATCTGCTCGATCAACGCGCAGGCGGTCGACTCGGGCCAGGTCGCGGAGCTGACTGTCAACCACCGGGACACCGATGCCGCCGGACAGCTCGAGGACCTGCGCAACCTGATCGCTGCCGAGGTCGACGCGATCATCGTCAACCCCGTGAGCCCCGACGCGGTCAATGAGGCGCTGGCCGAGGCAAACGAGGCCGGCATCCCGGTCATATCGGTCGACCAGAAGGTGACCGAGGAGTCGGCGTACCTCATCGCCAACAACCAGGAGGAGTACGCGTATCTCGGGGCCACCTGGCTGTTCGAGGCGATGGGCGGCTCGGGTGACGTCGTCTACATGCGCGGCTTCGCCGGCCACCCGGCCGACGACGACCGCGACGTCGGGTTCCAGCGCGCGCTCGATGAGCACCCTGACATCAACGTGGTGTTCGAGGAGCACACCGGATGGGACCAGGCAACGGGAACGCAGCAAATCAATGACTTCCTCGCCACGGGGGCGAACTACGACGGCATCTGGACGTCGGGCATCGACAACGTGATCGTCGACGCGCTCGTCGCCGCGGATGCCGAGCTCGTGCCGATCGTCGGCGCCGACAATGCAGGATTCGTCCAGCAGCTGATCGAGGTCGACGGACTCGTCGGCGCTGCCGTCACCAATCCCGCCTCGGTGGGTGGTGCCGGCGTCACCCTTGCGCTCCAACTGCTCAACGGCGAGGAGCCCGAGAGCAATGAGGTGCTCATGGAGCCGGCGCTGTGGGCCAATGACACCGAGGAGGGCGTGGCAGAGCTCGAGGCGGCCAACGATCCGGATATCGATCCGACCTGGCCCCTGGGTATCAGCATCCCCGACTGGACCACGTACACCAAGGAGGAGATCCTCGCCTGCGAAGGCCCGTAAGGTAGGGTCCACGGCGAGCCCAACCAGGGGATGCCGGCTCTTCCGCCGGCATCCCCTCCCACCCGTCAACTCTTGGGGCGATGAGATGAGCGAGCTTCTCCTCGAGGCCCGCGGCGTGGTGAAGCACTACGGCGCCGTCGCCGCGCTGCGTGACGCATCGCTCGACATCCGGCCGGGCGAGATCCACGCGCTGATGGGCGCGAACGGGGCCGGCAAGAGCACCCTGGTCAAGATCCTGACTGGCGCGGTCCGGCCGGACGGCGGCACGATCGTGCTGCGAGGCCAGCAGCGCACCGTCCCATCGCCGGCCGAGGCCCGGCGCAGCGGAATGATCTCCGTCTACCAGGAGCCGGCGATCATCCCGGACCTCACAGTCCTTGAGAACCTCTCGCTGACCGAGACCCCGATCGATGCGTTCCGTACGCAGATCGCCGACCTCGGAATCCCGAAGCTCGACCTCCGGGCACACGCGCGCGACCTCCCGCTTGCGACGCTGCGGATCATCGACCTCGCGCGCGCGCTGGCGGTCGAGCCCGACGTCCTTCTCCTCGACGAGATGACAGCCGCGCTCCCGGCCGACCTCACGTCGCGCGTCCTCGAGGTCATTTCGCGCCGGCGCGGCACGGACCGCTCGGTGATCTTCATTTCCCATCGGATGCTCGAGGTCGCCGGACTCTGCGACCGCGCCACCGTCCTGCGCGACGGAAAGACCGTCGGCGTCGTGGACGTGGCGCCCGGCGCGGAGGACCAGATCGTGGGGCTCATGCTCGGGCCGGCCGCGGACGATGGCGAGCTCGCCTTGACGCCCGCCGCCGCGCCGAGCGGGCAGCCCGTCGTCGCCGACGCGACGCCGCGCCTGTCTGCGCGCAACCTCCAGTCCGGCACGGATCTGAGCGATGTCTCGTTCGACCTCCACGCCGGCGAGGTGCTCGGGCTCGTGGCGCTCGAGGGCCAGGGGCAGGACGAGCTCTTCAGCGTGCTCTCCGGCCAGATCCGGCCGGACGCCGGTGAGATGCTGGTGGACGGCGCAGCCGTGCACTTTCGGCATCCGTCCGATGCCATCCGCGCCGGCGTGGTGCTGGTGCCGGCCGATCGGTCCACCGCCCTCCTCATGCAGCGCTCGGTGCGCGAGAACATCGGGCTCCCGGCCCTCGCACGGTTCCGGCGTTGGGGGCTCATCAACGCGGCTGCCGAGCGGCGCCGTGTCGGCAGGTCCATCGAGCGCCTCCAGATCGATACCCGCGCGCACTCGGAGGTCCGCCGGCTGTCCGGCGGCAACCAGCAGAAGGTAACCATCGCGCGCTGGCTGTCCGGCGGCGTGCGGACCTTCCTCTTCTACGACCCCACCCGCGGCATCGACATCCGCACCAAGCAGGAGATCTACCAGCTCGTGCGTGAGATCGCGGCGGCGGGCGCTGCAGTGCTGCTCCTGACCTCGGAGCTGGACGAGATCCAGCGGGCCTGCGACCGCGCGCTCGTAATCTACGCGGGGCGCGTGGTGGAGGAGATGCCGGCGTCGGTCGCGGACGAGCCGACCCTGCTGCGCGCGGCGCACGGGCTGCCGCCCGCGAGCGCTGGGGCGCCGTCGCCGTCGGGAGCGGCGCTCGAATCGGGCGGAGCCGCGTGACCGACACTGCGCGGGCCGGCGAAGGACGCCTCGACCGGGCCGCGGCCCGAGGCTGGATCGGCCGCGTCGTGCGCGGGGACGCGTGGACGGCGGGACTGATCGTCATCTTCGTCGCGCTGTTCGTCCTCACCAGGATCCTGCGGCCGAGCTTCGACCTGAGCGGGCTGGCCATCGCGTCGCTGCCGGTCGCCTTCGCCGCGGCGGGGCAGGCAATCGTGGTGATATCCGGCGGGATCGATCTCTCCATCGGCTCGGTGATGGCGCTCACCAATGTCCTGGCGGCCACCCTGCTGGTCGACGCCAGCCCGGAGGCGTCGGTCCCGATCGTCATGCTCGTCCTGGTGGCCGGCCTCATGATCGGCATGATCAACGGCGTGCTCGTGGTGGTGAGCCGCGTGCCGGACATCGTCGTGACCCTCGCGATGCTGTTCGTGTGGGCCGGCGCCGCCCTGCTGGTGATGGGCACGCCCGGAGGTGGGTCGACGCCGTGGCTGCGCGAGCTCATCACCGGCGACGTCGGCATCGGGCTGATCCCGCGGGCCCTCATCGTCCTGCTCGCCATCGTCGGGATCGTCTGGATCCCGCTGCGCCGATCCCGGTTGGGCCTGTCGATCTACGCGATCGGCAGCAACCAGCTGGCCGCCTTTCGGAGCGGCGTGCAGGTGGCCCGCACGAAGATCGTGGCGTATGCCCTGGCCGGCTTCTTCGGAGCGCTCGGCGGGGTCTCCCTGACCGCCAGCACCGGCATCGGCACCCCGATCCCCGGGCCATACCTGCTGCTCAGCGTCGCCGCCATCGTCCTCGGCGGCGTGAGCCTGGCCGGCGGTCGCGGCGGCCTGCTTGGCCCGATCGTGGGCATCTACATCCTGGGCCTGCTGCGCGCCGATCTCACGTTCATCGGCATGGAGCCGGCGTATTCGCAGGTCATCCAGGGAGTGATCATGGTGGTCGTCGTGATGGTCGGCGCGTACGTCACCTTGCGCCGGAGGACGGCATGAGCGCCCAGGCGGCCACCGCCGAAAGCCGGGCAGCCGGCACGGCGCGCAGCTGGCTGCGCGACCGCCCGATCGTCCCGCTCTTCCTCCTCCTCATCGGCCTGGTGGCGCTGCTCGAGGTGGTCCAGCCGGGAATCGTGAGCCCAAGCTGGGTGTCGGGCACCGTTCGCTTCGCGGTCCCGCTCGCCATCCTTGCCGCGTGCCAGACGATGACGATGCTCACCGGCGGCATCGACCTGTCGGTCGCGGTGGTGGCCTCGATGTCGTCGTACGTCATGGCCACGAACGTGTCGGACGTCGGCTGGTTCGGGGCGGTCGTCCTGGCGCTCATTCCCGCGGCGGCCGTCGGCCTCGTCAACGGCATCGGCGTGGGCATCTTCCGCGTCCACCCGCTGATCATGACCATCAGCACGAGTCTCATTGTTTCGGGGCTGGTCAACGTCTATGCCCGCTTGAACATTACCGGTGGCACCCGCGTCCCGCCGGAGATCTCGTTCCTCGGCGGGCAGACGCTGTTCGGATTCCTGCCGAACAACCTGCTCGTCTTCGTGCCGCTGGCCATCGTCATCCTCGTGGCCCTACGTGGCTCCGGCTACGGCAGGCTGCTCTACGCGGTCGGCGACAACGAGATCGCGGCGCGGCTGGCGGGGGTCCGGGTGGGGCACGTGCTGGTCGTTCTCTATGTCATCTCCGGCGTGCTTGCCGGCCTCGCCGGCCTCATCTATGCGGGGGTCATCGGGAGCGCGACCGGGCGGCTGGTCGACCCGTACCTGCTTCCGTCGGTGGCGGCGGTCGTGATCGGTGGCACGTCGATCTTCGGTGGGCGCGGCGGGTATGCCGGCAGCATCGTCGGGGCATTGATCCTGACCGTTCTCGTGACCCTCTTGAACGTGCTGCAGGCGCCCGAGGCGATCCGCCAGATCCTGTTCGGCGCCATCATCCTGGCGGTCGCGGCGACCTACACACGCATAACCCAGGACGCCTGATCCGCCGATGAGCCACGAGAACGGGTCCAGGCATTTCGGGCTCGATCTCGGCGCCACCAACCTCAAGTGGGCGGCGCTGGAGCGGACCGACGAGGCCTGGAGCGTCCTCGACCGAGGCCAGGTCCCGACGCGAGCCGCCGATGGCGTGGATGCCGTCCTCGGGCGCATGGCGCAACTGGTCGAGCAGAAACGCATGGAGTGGCCGGGGATCCGGTCGTTGGGCGTCGGCGTGCCCGGCCTGTTCGACGCGGCGCTGGGGGTCACGACGTTCGTGCCGAACCTGCCTCCTGACTGGAGGGGCCACCCGGTGGCCGGACCCCTGCGGGAGCGGCTCGGGCTGCCGGTCGGTCTGATCAACGACGCTCGTGCCTTCGGCCTGGCCGAGCTGCGGCTCGGCGCCGGACGTGGCTGCAGAACGATGGTCGGCCTGGCGCTGGGGACCGGGGTGGGCGGGGTCGTCGTCGTCGACGGGCACGTCCATTTCGGTCACGACGGGACCGGTGGTGAGGCCGGGCACCAGACGATCCTTCCCGACGGCCCGACCTGCACCTGCGGCAATCGCGGCTGCCTGGAGGCCCTCACGAGCGCCGATGCGGTTGCCGCCGCCTGCGGCACCACCACGGCGGCCGAGGCAGTGCGGGCCGCGCGGGCCGGGGAGCGCCGGGCAGTTGACGGCCTGGCGCAGATTGGTCGCTGGCTGGGGATCGGGATCTCGAACCTGATCGTGGTGCTCACCCCCGACCGGGTCGTGCTCGGCGGTGGCGTGGCGGCGGCAGGCGAGCTGCTGCTCAAACCGATCCGGGACGAGGTGCGGGAACGTGTGCACGTAACGGATCTCGGCGCCGTCGACATCGTGACGGCCGAGCTCGGCACCTGGGCGGGCGCCATCGGCGCGGCCGTGCACGCGGCCGAGACCGCGGTGGTGCCTACCTGACCGTCGGCGTCAGCATTGAGACGAAGCGGGGGGCTCGCTGACGCTCCAGCCGGCGTCGACCCCGATCACCTGCCCGGTGATCATGCGTGATTCGCGGCTGAGCAGGTGGAGCGCCATCGGCGTGACCGCGTCGGGGTCAATTGGCCCGTCCGCCAGCGGCTGCTTCCAGCGCAGGTAGGCACCGATGTCCGGGTCGGCCTGCGCACGCCGGCTCATGGGCGTGGCGACCAGCGAGGGTGCGATCGCGTTGGCGCGAATGCCACGCGGCGCGTAGTAGGCCGCAACGGCGCGGGTGAAGGCCTCGATCGCCCCCTTGCTGGCCGCGTAGGCATGGGTCGCGAAGTGTGCTGGTGACGGGTGCAGGGCGAGGGCGCTCGACATCGTGAGCAGGACGCCGCGGGATCGGTCGCCATCGGGCTCCTGGCCGAGCATCTGCCGCACGGTGGCGCGGGCGACGAGGAAGAGGCTGGTCACGTTGGCCGCCATCACCGCCTCCCACCCCGCGAGCGTGGCCTCGTGGAGAGGACCGTCGCCGAGCCGTCGCCCGCTGATGCCGACCACGTCGTAGAGCGCGTCGATCCTGCCGAACCGCTCGACGCACGCTGCGACCGCTGCCTCCGCCTCGGCCTCCTGCGTCAGGTCCGCCGACGCCCACGCCACGCCGGCGCCGCTCCCGCCGATCTCCCCGGCGAGCGCCCGTGCGTGGCTCGCCGTGCGGGACGTGACGAAGACGCTCGCGCCCTCCACAGCGAGCGCGCGGGCCGCCGATGCCGCCATGCCGGTCGAGCCGGTGACGAGGCAGACGCGGCCGTCGAAGCGGCTCACGACGCGCCCGCGTCGCGGATCGAGCGGACGAGAGCGCGGCGCTGGTCGGCAGATGCGCGGACGATCGCCCCGCCGATGCCGACAGCCGCGGCCCCCGACTCGAGGAACGCGGCCGCAGACGACCCGTCGACGCCGCCGGTAGCAATGAGCTCCACCTCCGGCAGCGGGCCACGCAGCTCGCGAACCAGCTGCGGGCCGACCGCGGATGCGGGGAAGAGCTTGACGAACGTGGCGCCGGCAGTCCAGGCCGCCGCGATCTCGGACGGTGTCATCGCGCCCGGCACGAACGGGAAGCCGTCATCGACGGCCGCGCGGATCAGCTCGAGGTCGACGATGGGCGCGACGCCGAAGTCGGCACCGGCGGCACGGGCGGCGTCCAGCTGCTCGCGACGCAGGATCGTGCCGGCGCCAACCAGGAATGGGTCCCCGGCCCCGCGGCCGGAGAGGTGCCGGCGAACCTCGGCCAGGTCGCTCGCGCCGGTCGCGGCGTCGAGCGTGATCTCGAAGGCTCTGACGCCGGCCGCCACCAGCTCAGCGACCAGGGCGAGCAGGCGCTCTCGCGGCTCGACCCGGCGCAGCACCACCACGAGGCGGTGCGTCCGGATGGCAGCCGCCACGGCACCGCTGCGCAGGTGCGTGCCGCTCATGCGCCGGCCACCGCCGCCTCGACCGGCTCGAGCAGGGCCCCGTCCGACAGGAGGCGCCCGCGAACGGCATCCGCGCCGATCGCGCGAGGGGTTGTGGCGGCCGCCGCGGAAAGTGCTGCCGCTGTGCCGGCGGCCTGGCCCATCGCCATGCAGGTGGCCATCGAGCGGGCCGACGCGTGCGCGTCGTGCGTCGCCGAGAAGCAGCGCCCGGCGACGAGAAGCCCTTCGACGCCGAGCGGCAGCAGCGTCCGGTACGGAATGCCGTAGACGCCGGATTCCGCGACGTAGCGCCACTCCGTGTCGCCGCCGGCGTGGTGATCCTCGATCGGCGCGCCGCACAGCGCGATCTCGTCCTCGAATCGCCGTCCCTCGAGGACGTCCTCGCGCGTGAGCCGATAGTCGCCGTGCACCCGGCGGCTCTCGCGCACGCCGATGGCCGGACTGGTCGCCACGACGACAGCGTCCTCGAAGCCCGGGACGCGATCGCGCAGGAAGCGGGCGTACTCGCGCACCTGGCGCCGGCCATCGACTTCGGCCCGCGTCAGCTGCTGCGGGTCGGTGGCGTCCACGTTCGGGATCCGCGTCATGTGGGCCTGGACGATCCCGGCGAACGGCGTGCGGTGCCACGAGCCCTCGATCCGCGGCAGCCGGTACTCGCCGGACGCGGCCGCCTCCCGCATCAGGTCCCATAGCTGCGACTTCGGGACCGATGCGGCGCGTGCCACGTCGACGTTTGCCAGCTTGAACAGGGTAGACAGCGACTGCACCCGGCCCGTCGCCTGCGCGTTGTCGTACGCGACGCCGGCCATGGCGCACAGGTCCGCGTCGCCGGATGCGTCGACGATGACGTCGGCGGCGAACGTGTGCTCGCCCCCCTTGTTCCAGATCCGAACCGCCCGGATCCGCTTCTCGACCATCTCCACCCCGGTGGCCCACGTATGAAGGAGCAGATCCACGCCAGCGTCCTCGGCCAGGCGTTCCCACAGCAGCTTGAGCGCCTCCTGGTCGTAGGTGACGCCGGTGCCGGCGCCGTACGTGTTCGGGCGCTCGAACGCGATGCCATCGGCCGTCAGCCGCTCGACCACCTCCCAGCCGATGCCGCCGACGACGCGGCGCGACTCCGATCCGGGCGTGTAGAACGCGTAGAAGGTGTCGAGCACGGCCGTCGAGGTGCCGCCCATGAAGCCGAGCCGATCGACGAGCAGGGTGCGTGCTCCTAGGCGGGCGGAGGTGATCGCCGCGGACGAGCCGGCCGCGCCAGAGCCCACCACGATGACGTCGTAGCTGTCGCTCATGCGGCGGCCCGCTCGAGGGCAAACGCGCGCGCCGGGTTGGAGACCAGGATTGCGTCGACGGCCTCTTCGCCGATCCGCCGACGCAGCCGAGGCACGAAGGTCTCCATCAGGTAGCGCATCCCTGGCCCGCCGCCGTATGAGCGCAGGGAGCTGCGCCGGCCGAGATCCTGGCCCAGCAGCAGGCGGTCGAGGTGCCCGGTCCCGACGACCCGATCGACCAGATCGAGCAACTCGTTGTCGGGCCGGTACTTCGTGCGGCCCATCGTGTCGTACTCCAGGCTCACGCCGCGCGCGGCGATCTCGGTGTGAAGCTCGGCGTCCGGGTTGCGGTCGAGGTGGGCCAGGATGATCCGATGCGGCGCGACTCCGAAGCCTTCCAGCAGGTTGACGATCTCGTGCGCGAAGGTGCCGATCTCGGTGTGGACCAGGATCGGGACGCCCGCCCGCCGGCTGCCGATTGCGGCCGCCTCCAGGCGACGCTTCTCGGCGTCGCTGGCGTGGTGGTAGGAAGCCCCCGCCTTGATGGCGCCCGCCCGAGCCGGGTCGGGCTCGGCCATCGGATCGGTCCAGTCGGCGGGGTCCATTCCGACCTCCAGGTCCCTGACGATGCGCTCCGCGAGCAACTCGACCGTGGCCTCGTACACCCAGCGTCCGGCGGGATAGTGCGCGTCGCGGTGGTAGCCCGTGGCCGCAATGATCGGGACGCCGGTCGACTTGGACACGGCGCGCAGCAGGTCCGGCCGGCGCCCGAGGCCGATCGGCGTCACGTCGACGATGGCGCCGATCCCGCTCGCCCTGCCCTCCATCACCTCTGCTGTGGACCGCTCCAGGTCCTCGAACTCATCGCCGGGCAGTGCCGGGGTGCGAAGAAAGACATGGTCGTGGGCGTCGACCACGCCGAGCGCCGATGCCGGCATCGGCCCGCTGACGGTCATCACCTGGGGCTCGTACATGCTCGCACGATGGTAGCCCGGCGGGCCGCCAGCCACTTCCGGCGCCCGGCAGCGCCGCTAGTCGACTGTACTCTTGCTCGCGGATGTAGTATATGTGATACATCCCCACGAGGGGCATCGTCACGGAGGGTCATCATGGTGGCGGCCTCGGCCGGCTCCGACAACGCGGCAATCGTGGTGCGCGACCTGCGCATGCGGTACGGGTCGAAGGACGTGCTCCATGGCGTTGACTTCATGGTCCGCCGCGGGGAGGTCGTGACCCTGCTGGGCCCCAACGGGGCGGGCAAGACGACCATCATCGAGATCCTGGAAGGCTTCCGAATGCGGTCCGCGGGCGACGTGAGCGTGCTCGGCCAGGACCCCGCGCACGCCGACGAGCGCTGGCGAGCCGGTCTGGGCATCGTGCTCCAGTCGTGGCGCGACCACGGCAAGTGGCGCGTCCGTGAGCTCCTCCGGCACCTCGGCAGCTTCTATCTGCCGTATGCGACGCCACACCGAGAACGTCCGCGCGACGTCGACGAGCTGATGGAGACCGTCGGGCTCGACGACCTGGCCACGCAGCGCATCGCGACCCTGTCCGGGGGACAGCGGCGCCGGCTCGACGTCGCGATCGGCATCATCGGCAGGCCGGAGCTCCTCTTCCTGGACGAGCCGACCGCGGGGTTCGATCCCGAGGCGCGCCGCGAGTTCCACAACCTCGTGAACGGACTGTCGGACATGGAGGAGACGACGATCCTGCTCACGACGCACGACCTCGACGAGGCAGCCAAGCTGGCAGACCGGATCGTCATCCTTTCCGATGGACGGCACCGAGGACGAGCTTGCGCGACGGGTCACGAGCCAGGCCGAGGTCCGCTGGACCCGTGGCGGAAAGCGCTTCGTGCACGCCACGTCCGACGCGACCGCATACGTCCGCCAGCTGCTGGACGAGCCTGGCGACGAGGTGCTCGATCTCGAGGTCCGGCGGGCGACGCTGGAGGATACCTACATCACCATGGTCCAGCGGCACGAAGCCGGCCAGCACGCCCCGGCGGACGGCGCCGGCTCGGTGGTCAGACGATGAACCCAACCGTGCACGCCGTACGAGTCGGACTCGGTCGCGGCTGGACCCTCTTCCGGCACATCCTCACCACCTTCGACGGCATCTGGAACACGGTCATCTGGAACGGGATCCCGCTTGTGATTCTCATCCTCAATCGGGACTCGACGGTGCAGGGAACGTCGCTTTCGTTCGGAGCAGTTGCCCTGCCGGGCTTCATCGGGCTCATGGTCGCCTCGTCGGCGTTGGGCCCGGCGTACTACATCGCGGCCGAGCGGGAGGACGGCACGCTCCTGCGGGCGAAGGCCGTGCCGCACGGCATCGTCGGGTACGTCACAGGTGTGCTGACCCAGTCCAGCCTGGAGACGCTCGTCGGGGTGATCATCCTGCTCGTCCCCGGCTTCCTGCTCTTCGACGGCCTGGCGGTGAACGGCATCGTGGGATGGCTGACGTTCGGAGCGGTCGTCACCCTCGGCCTGCTGGCGACGCTCCCGGCGGGCGTCATCATCGGCTCGGTCGTGAAGACCCCGCGCCTCATCGGCGCGCTCGGCCTTCTCCTCATCGGCGGCATGGCGGTGGTGTCGGGCATCTTCGTCCCGCTCCAGGAGCTGCCCACATGGGCCGGGTGGCTCGGGCAGGCCCTTCCGGCGTATTGGGTGGGCCTGGGGATGCGCTTCGTATTCCTGCCGGAGGCGGCCGTTGCGTTGGAGATTGGGCAGTCCTGGCGGCTGCTCGAGATGTTCGGCGTGCTCGGGGCATGGACCGTGGTCGGCATCCTCGTCGCCCCGATCGTGCTTCGCCGCATGGCTCGCCGCGCGTCGGGTGCCAGCGTCGAGGCAAGCCGCCTGGAGGCGCTCCAGCGAATGTGAGCGATACGATCCACAACCGCATCGCGATGCTGCGAGCTGAGCGCCGTATCAGTCGTCGGCAGCTGGCCGATGCCCTCGGCGTCCACTACCAGACCATCGGCTACCTCGAGCGAGGCGAGTTCAGTCCCAGCCTGCACCTGGCGCTGCACATTGCCGAGTACTTCGAGGTTCCGATGGAGGTGATCTTCTCGACGAGCCCCTTTCCGAGGCTGGGCACGCTCGACCAGGGCCCCACGCCCAGCTAGTTCTCCACCTGCTCGGGATCCGCATCCGACTCGGGCGGAATGTTGGCCTCGTCGCCTTCCGTCATCTCCGGGTCGTAGGCGAGGTCCTCGTCCGGGGGCGGTCCGCTCGGCTCGTCGACCTTCTTCGCGTCGCGCTCGTCGTTCATCGGTTCTCACCAGCCTGGCGGACGTCATCGTCGCCGGCCTGGTCGCCCTCGCGGTGACCCTGCGGCCAGCCCTCGTCATCGGGCACGCTGCCCGACTCGTTGTTCGTCACAGCCACCCGCTCGGCCCCCTCGTCGAGGTGCCTGCGGACCTGCTCGGTATTCTCGTCGGGATGCTGCCCGATCCATGCGCCGCCCTCGCGGCGCTCGGTGTCATCGGTCATTCGAAGGAACCTCCTTGTGACGGCCGATGCAGTGCAAGCCACGGGCCGCGGCTGGCCGGCGTCCTGCTGAGCCGGGCGGCGTGCTCGCTCGCCGGTTCGGGTGGTGGTGTGCCGTCCGGGCACGCATCGGCCAACGAGGGGGACCCGGGCAGCCGATTCCGAGGGCGTGCTTCGCTGACTCTTGCGGCGGGGGCAATTTCCCGTGTACGGCGACGCCTCCGGGCGGGTAAGCCGGCGCTTGCTTGGCCGATGCGTGCCTCCCCGGCAATTCCGCCCGCCGCCACGGCACTCGCCATCCGCTACCTGGCCGAATCGTGCCCCAACCGCAACGATGCGCCAGGCAACGCGAGTTCGCGGCTCGCCTAGTGGTTGTAGGCCGACATGATCCGGTCCTTCGCACCCGACTTGTTCTCGGGGTCGGTCTCGTGCCGGTCCGTCTCGCCCGGTGAGGGAACGGCCGCGGCGATGTCGATGCCGGTATCGAGGAGCAGCGCGTTGACCGCGTCGACGTAGGCGCCGACCGACGCCTCCAGGACGTTCTCGCTCTCGAAGCGCCCGGGGTAGAGGGGTCCGTCTTCATCGCCGCGCGGACGAATCGAGAGCGAGACGGAGGCGGTTGCCTCGTGGCCCGGGCCGGAGGCATGCACGTCGTACGTCGCCAGCGAGATGCCCTCGCCCAGAAGCGGCGCGAGCGCGTCGTCCACGGCCCGCATGAGCGCATCGACGGCCCCGTTGCCATCGGCATGCGCCCGCCAGCGGTGTCCACCGCCGTGCAGGACGAGCGCGGCGCGGCTGCCACGCTCCGAGCCGCTGGTCGCCGACCAGCGCTCGATGCTCAGGCCCGGGGCAGCGGTCGGGTCGGTGTCTGGCTGGGAGAGGGTCATCGGTTCGGGTCTCCTTGGTTGCGATGCGACCGCGCGCATGCGCGGCACTTGAGATCAGATCGGGGTGAGCCAATGCGCGTAGCGCTCATCGCTGCCGCGCACCGCCGCGAAGTAGCGGCGCTGGATGCCGAGCGAGATCGGGAACTCGCCCGTACCGACGGGACGGTCGTCGATCGATGAGGCCGGCGCGACCTGGACGCCGGTGCCGGTCAGGAACACCTCGTCGGCGAGGTACAGCTCGGAGCGGTCGATCCGGCGCTCCACGACCTCGAGGCCGGCATCGGCGGCGATCAGCATGATCGCGGACCGCGTGATCCCGGCCAGGACGTCGTCGGTCAGGGGCGGCGTGGCGACCTCGCGACCGGCCACCACGAACAGGTTGGCGGCCGATGCCTCGGCCACGTGACCGTCGCCGGTGAGCAGGATGGCGTCGTCGTAACCGGCGGCGTGAGCGTCCTCGGCCGCGAAGGCGGCGTTGACGTACGAGCCGCTGATCTTGCCGCGCGCCGGGATGGCGTTGTCGCTGACCCGCTGCCAGCCCGAGACGGTGAGGCGAATGCCGCCCGTCGGCAGGTAGTCGCCGAGCGGCATGGTGAAGATCCCGATCCGGTCGTCGAGCCCGGTCAGCTTGACGCGGATCGAGCGTGCTGACTTGTAGACCAGGGGGCGGATGTAGGCGTCCCCGTCGTGGGCGTTGCGGCGCAGCAGATCGCGCGTGACCTCGACCAGCTCGACCGCCGACTCCGGGACCGATGCCCGCACCAGGCGGGCGTTGCGCAGCATCCGCTCGTAGTGCTCGCGCGCGAAGAGGATGGAGCTGCTGCCATCGGCCTGCCGGTAGGCGCGGATGCCCTCGAACACGGCGGTCCCGTAGTTGAAGCTATGCGTGGCGATGCTCACCCTCGCGTCGCCGATGGGCACGACGGCGCCCTCGAAGTACGCCCAGGCGCCGATGTCGGCCGCCCCCACCGCCGTAGCCGATGCGGCGTATGGCTCGACGGCGGTCATGACGGCTCCACCGCGGCCGCCGGCGTGCGCCGCTGCGCCGCATGCGAGGAGCTTCGCTCATCACGCCGCTGCGGCCGGGCGTCGAGGCGCCACACGGCGAACTCGAACGAGTCGTGGAGCGCCGCCACCGACGCGGCGATGATGTTCGCGTCCGCGCCGGCGGTGAGCCAGGTCCCGGTCTCGTGGCCGGTCTCGATGATGACGCGGGTGCGTGCCGCGGTCGCCGCGTCGCCGTCGAGGATGCGGACCTTGTAGTCGACCAGGTGCACCTCGTCGAGAGCGGGGAAGAACGCGCCGAGCGCCTTCCGCAACGCGAGATCGAGCGCGTTGACGGGGCCGTTGCCGTCGGCCGCGGTGTGGAGCATCTCGCCGTCGACCTCGACCTTGACGCTGGCCTCGGCCCGTGGCGCCGCCCCGTTCCGGCGCTCGACGATCACGGTGAAGTCGACGATCCGGAAGGGGGCAACGTAGTCGGCACGACGTCGTCGCACGAGGAGCTCGAACGACGCATCCGCACCCTCGAAGCTGGCGCCCTCCGACTCGAGCTGCTTCACGACGCGGGACAGCTCCGCCGGATCCATGCCCTCGGTTGCCAGGGAACCGAGCTGGCGCACCCGCCAGGCGGCGTTGGCACGCCCTCCGAGCTCGCTCACGACCAGGCGTGACGTGCCGCCGACGACCGCCGGATCCACGTGCTGATAGGCCTGCTCGACGCGCGCCGTGGCCGCCCCGTGCACGCCGCCCTTGTGCGCGAAGGCACTGGTGCCGACGTACGGCTGGTGCGCGTCGGGGGCGATGTTGGCGACCTCGGCAACGAAGCGTGATAGCTCCGGCAAGTGCTTGAGGTCGTCGCCGCCCGGCACGGTCTCGAGGCCCAGCTTCAGCGCCAGGTTGGCCCAGATCGTGACGAGGTTGGCGTTGCCGCAGCGCTCGCCGTAGCCGTTGATGGTTCCCTGGACGTGGCGAGCACCGGCCTGGACGGCGGCGAGGGAGTTGGCCACTGCCAGGCCGGCGTCGTCATGGACGTGGATGCCGAGCGTCACCCCCGTTGCGAGCTCCGCACCCACGCTGCGCGTCATGGCCGCCACCTCGTCGGTGAGGCAGCCGCCGTTGGTATCGCATAGCACCACCGTGGTCGCACCGGCCTCGACGGCCGCGCGCAGCGTGGCCATGGCGTAGGCCGCATGGGCCTTGTAGCCGTCGAAGAAGTGCTCGGCGTCGTAAACCACCTCCCGGCCGGCGGCGCGCAGGAACGCGACCGACTCGCCGATCATCGCGAGGTTCTCCTCCGGTGTGGCGCCGAGCACCTCGGTGACGTGGAGCAGCCAGCTCTTGCCGAAGATCGTGGTCACCGGCGTCTGGGCGGCGAGCAGCGCCTGGAGGTTGGGATCCCCCTCCGCGAGGTTGGACCGGTGCCGTGTAGAACCGAAGGCAGCAAGCCTGGCGTGGCGGAATGTCATCGACTTGGCGGCCGCGAAGAACTCCTCGTCCTTGGGGTTCGACCCGGGCCAGCCGCCCTCGACGTACGGGAAGCCGGCCTCGTCCAGCCGGCGCGCAATCTTCAGCTTGTCGGCCAGTGACAGGGACAGGCCCTCGCGCTGGGTGCCGTCGCGGAGGGTGGTGTCGTACAGCAGGATCATGCCGGCACCTCCTGCGGCAGCATGAGCTGCGCCATCAGGAAGCCGGCGACCGCCTCCGTGCCGTCCGAGCCGCCGAGGTCGCCGGTGCGTGGGCCATCCTCGATGGCGGCGCTCACGGCACCATCCAGGGCATCCGCGGCCTCGACCTCGCCCAGGGACCAGCGCAGCATGAGCGCGGCCGAGGCGACGGTCGCCAGCGGGTTGGAGATTCCAAGGCCGGCAATCGCTGGCGCACTGCCGTGCACCGGCTCGTAGAGCCCGAATCGGCCCTGCTCGGTCGCCCGCGTGCCGAGGCTGGCCGAGGCCAGCAGGCCCAGCGACCCGGCGATGGCGGCGGCCTCGTCGGAGAGGATGTCGCCGAACAGGTTCTCGGTCACGATGACGTCGTAGTGGCCCGGCTGGGTGAGGATCAGGTAAGCGGTCGAGTCCACCAGTGCGTGCTCGACGCTGACCGATGGGTGCCGCGGCGCGATCTCGTCGACCACCTCGCGCCAGAGCCGGCTGGAGGCCAGCACGTTGGCCTTGTCGACGCTCGTCAGGCGACCGCGACGGCCCTCGGCAAGGCCGAAGGCGAGCTCGACAATGCGCTCGATCTCCGGGCGCGTGTAGCGCAACGTGTCGACTGCGGCCTCGACGCCGTCGTCCGTGGAGCGGCCCTGGGGCCGTCCGAAGTAGAGGCCGCCGGTCAGCTCGCGCACGATGAGCAGGTCGGCCCCGGACCGCACCTCCGGGCGCAGCGGCGAGGCCGTCTCCAGGGCTGGATGCGCCGTCACCGGACGCAGGTTGGCGAACAGCTCGAGCGCCGAGCGAAGCCCGAGCAGGGCGTCCTCCGGGCGTACCGCAGCGGACGGGTCGTCCCAACGTGGCGCGCCGACCGCGCCGAGCAGGACCGCATCGGCCTCGCGACAGGAGTCCAGCGTTGCGGCCGGCAGCGGCTCGCACGTCGCATCGATCGCGGCGCCGCCGACCAGCTGCTCGTCCCAGGTCACCTCGAAGCCGAAACGCAGGCCGGATGCGTCGACGCATCGGCGCGCGACGTCGCACACCTCGGCGCCGATCCCGTCGCCGGGAAGGTAGGCGACCCGGTGCCGCCTCACGGGTGGCTCCCGGCCTGGGTCGGGACGGGATCGGTCGGGGAGCGCTTCTGGCGCGCGGCGGCGACCGCATCGGCCGCGACCGGGTGCTCTGCAATGAGCTTGTTGACGGCCGCCAGGTAGGCTCGCAGGCTGGCCTCGACGACGTTGGTGGATAACCCGTGACCGGTGAAGATCTGCGGCACGTCGCCGTCGCCGGCCGGCGCGCTGATCTTGACCGTCGCCTCGCCCTGCGCGTCCTCCCCGGAGCCGATCGAGCGCAGCTGGTAGTCGATCAGCTGCGGCCGGCCGTCGATGATCTGCTCGAGCGCGTTGTCGACGGCCGAGAGGAGCGCGTCGACCGGCCCGTTGCCACCGGCAAAGGCACGGAACGTGCGGCCCTCGTAGAAGAGCGACACGTTGCCGCTGGATGACTCGCCCTGGCGGCTGGCAGCCGCCCAATGCTCGATTCCCACGAGCTGCGGCACGGGATCGGCGTGCATCTCGGCCAGCGCGAGCAGATCCGCATCGGTCACCTGCTTCTTCTGGTCCGCCAGGCGGATGGCCTCGCCGTAGAGCGTATCGAGCGCCTCCGGCTCGACGTGGATGCCCAGGCGGCGCAGCCGCTCGTCGAAGCCGGCGCGGCCGGAGAGCTTGCCGAGGGTCAGGGTCGATCCCGAGAGCCCCACCGACTCCGGCGTCATGATCTCGTAGGTCAGCGGGTTCTTCAGGAAGCCGTCCTGGTGGATGCCGGACTCGTGCGCGAACGCATTCGCGCCGACAACGCTCTTGTTGGGCTGGACCATGATGCCCGTCAGGTAGCTCACCAGCCGGCTGGTGGCGGTGAGCTGCTCGGTCGCGACGCCGGTCGTCGCCGATCGGAACTGGGCCGGACGCGTTCGCAGCGCCATGACCACTTCTTCCAGGGAGGCGTTGCCGGCGCGCTCGCCGAGCCCGTTGACGGTGACCTCCACCTGGCGGGCGCCGGCCTGGATCGCGGCCAGGGTGTTGGCGGTGGCAAGGCCCAGGTCGTTGTGGCAATGGGTGCTCACGATCGCGCGCCTGCCCACCAGCCGCACGACCTGCCTGACGACGGCGGCGTACTCCTTCGGCTCGGTGTAGCCGACGGTGTCGGGCACGTTGATGACCGATGCGCCGGCCTGCACTGCGGCCTCGTACGCATCGAGCAGGAAGCCGAGCTCCGACCGCGACGCGTCCTCGGCGCTGAACTCGACGTCGTGGTCAGGACCGATCATGCGCCGCGCCTGGCCGACGCAGCTGCGAATCCGTTCGAGGACGTCCTCCCGCGTCGTGCGCAGCTTGTGGGTGATGTGAATGTCGGACGTGGCGATGAACACGTGGAGCTGGCGCCTCCGTGCCGGATCCAGCGCGGATGCGGCAACCGTCACGTCGGCCGGCACGCATCGGGCGAGGGCGGCGATGGCGGGGGCGTCCTCCGCGGATCCGACTTCAGCCGAGATTCGGCGCACGGCCTCGGCCTCACCGGGTGATGCAGCCGGGAAGCCGGCCTCGATGACGTCGACGCGCAGCCGTGCCAGCTGCTTCGCGACAGTGACCTTCTCGTCGACGGTCAGCGCTGCACCCGGCGTCTGCTCGCCGTCGCGGAGCGTCGTGTCGAAGACGCGGATGCGGGGCGGCATCAGGCCACGCCCTCGCCCGGTACCGACTCTGCCTTCTCGCGCTGGCCCTCCGCCCAGCCATTCGGCGGGCTTTTTGGACCGATGAAGTCCATGTGGCTGCGCAGCTCGGCGCCCACGGCCTCGATCGGTGCCTTCGCGTTCTCGGCGCGAAGCCGCTTGAACTCGGGAGCGCCGCGGCGGCCCTCCTCGATCCAGCGCTTCGCGAAGGAGCCATCCCGGATCTCGGCCAGGATCTGCTTCATCTCGGCGCGAATGCGCTCGTCGATGATCCGCGGGCCGGAGACATAGTCGCCGTATTCGGCGGTGTCGCTGATGCTGTAACGCATGTACTGCAGGCCGCCCTGGTACATGAGGTCGACGATCAGCTTCAGCTCGTGCATCGTCTCGAAGTAGGCCAGCTCGGGCTGGTAGCCGGCCTCGACCAGCGTCTCGAACCCGGCATTCACCAGCGACGTGACGCCGCCGCACAGGACGGCCTGCTCACCGAACAGGTCGGTCTCGGTCTCCTCCGCGAACGTGGTCTCCAGGACCCCGGCGCGCGCGGCACCGATGCCGCGGGCATAGGCCAGCGTGCGCGCTCGCGCCGTGCCGGTCGCGTCGCGGTGGACGGCAAAGAGGGCCGGGACGCCGCCGCCGCCGGTGTACAGGCGCCGCACAAGGTGACCGGGGCCCTTCGGCGCGACCATGCCCACGTCGATGCCGCCCGGCGGGTCGACCTCGCCGAAGTGGATGTTGAAGCCGTGCGCGAACATCAGCAGCGCGCCGTCTCCCAGGTTCGGCTCGATCTCGGCGTGATAGACCGCGGGCGCCGCCGTGTCGGGCACGAGCACCATGACCACGCTGGCGCCCGCCGTGGCGGTGGCCGCATCGGTCACCTCGAGGCCAGCCTCGCGCGCCCGCGCCGCCGAGGGCGAATCGGGCCGAAGGCCGACGACGACGTTGACCCCGGAGTCGGCCAGGTTGCGGGCGTGTGCCTCGCCCTGGCTTCCGTAGCCGATGACCGCAACCGTCTGGCCGTCGAGTGCCGACCCATCGATGTCGGCGTCGTAGATGAGCTTCGTCATGCCCGAGTCGCTCCGTTCTCTGTGATGGGGGTGGTCGTCGTGCCCGCGGCCATGGCCACGGCGCCGGCGCGGACGAGGCTGCGCAGGCCGTGCCCGCGCAGCGCCTCGAGGGCGCGATCGATTGCCTCGGGAGGGGCGACGAGCCGAACGCGCCAGGCCGGGCCGTCGGTCGAGATGACCTCGCCGCCCGCCCAGCCCAGTGCCGCGCTCACCGTCGCCTGCTCCGCGGGATCCTTGGGCGGCTCGAGCTCGACCAGCGCCAGCTCCAGCTCGATCCGCTCACGCTGCGTCAGGTCGGTGACCTCCAGGACCTCGATGAGCCGCTCCAGCTGGGCCAGCACCTGGCGCAGGTGCCCGTCGTCGCCGCGGATGGCGATCGTCATGCGTGACCGCCCCGGCTCATGGGTGCTGCCGACGGTGAGCGACTCGATGTTGAAGCTGCGCGCGCGGAGTAGCCCCGACACGCGGTTCAGTGTGCCCGGCCGGTCGACCACGAGCGCGCTCACCACGTGCCGGCGATGGACCGCATCGGCCTCGCCAGCCGGGACCGTCTGGCGAGCGGCCATGGCGCTCACTCGGAGGCGCCTTCGACCATGTCGGACAGCCCCTTGCCCGGGAGCATCATGGGGTACACGTTCTGCGCCTCGTCGAGATGGAAGTCGATCAGCGCCGGCCCGGGCGCCTTGCGCGCCTCGGCGATGACCTTGGCCACCTCGTCGGGCCTCGTCGCCCGCCATGCCGGGATCCCGTATGCCTCGCACAGGCGCAGGAGGTCGGGTCCGAGCAGCTCGGCCGAGTGGTAATTCTCGTCGTAGATGATCTCCTGCCACTGGCGGATCATCCCAAGCCGATGGTTGTTGAGGACCGCGATCCGCACCGGAATCTGATCCTGCACCAGCGTCGCGAGCTCCTGCATCGTCATCTGGAAGCCGCCGTCGCCGACGACAGCCCAGGTCTCGCGCTCCGGCGCTCCGAGCGCCGCGCCCATGGCCGCCGGGACCGAGTAGCCCATCGTCCCGAGCCCACCGCTGCTCAGGTGCCGGTACGGGTGACGGAAGCCGAAGTACCGCGCGGCCCACATCTGGTTCTGGCCGACGTCGCTGACGAGGGTCGCGTCGTGGTTCGTCGCCTCGCCGATCTGGTCGATCACGTAGTCGGCGGAGAGGCGCCCCTCGCGCCAGGCACCCGAGCCGTGCCACGAGCGAGCCTCGCTCACCTCGCGCCAGGCGGCCAGCTGGGCCATCCACGCCGCGCGTGGCTCCGACTGCGGCAGGCGGCGAAGGAGGGCGGCCAACAGGTCGCCGGCATCGGCCACGATGCCGAGGTCGGTGCGCACGTTCTTGCCGATCTCCGACCGGTCGACGTCGCCGTGCACGATCCTCGCGTTCGGCGCGAAGGTGCTGACCTTGCCGGTGATCCGGTCGTCGTAGCGGCAGCCGATCCCGATCAGCAGGTCGCTCTGCTGGATCATCTTGTTGACGTGCATCCAGCCGTGCATCCCGGCGTAGCCGGCGCTGAGGCGGTGCGTCTCGTCCATGTTTCCGATCCCGAGCAGCGTGTGCGCGACCGGGATCTCGGTGCGCTCCGCGACCTGCAGCAGCAGGTCGACCGCACCGGCGATCTGGACGCCGTGGCCGGAGAGGATCAGCGGACGTTCCGCCTTCGCGATCATGTCGGCCAGCTCGTCCGCCTCCGGCACGTCGCCGCGCACCGGTCGCAGCAGGCCCGGCAGCCGAAGCTGGTGCGGCTCCGGATACGGGACCGAAGTCTCGAGCTGCAGCACGTCCTTCGGGAAGTCGAGCAGGACCGGCCCCGGTCTGCCGCTGCGCGCGATCTCGAACGCCTCGGCCACCGCGTAGGGCACCTCGTCGGGATCCATGACCACGGTCGCGTACTTCGTGACCGGCAGCGCGATGCCGACGATATCGGTCTCCTGGAAGGCGTCCTTGCCGAGGAGGGCTCTGGGGACGTTGCCGGTGATGGCGACCATGGGGACGCTGTCCATCATTGCGGTGGCGAGGCCCGTGACGAGGTTGATGGCGCCGGGTCCCGAGGTGGCGATGGCCACGCCAACCCCGCGGGTGGCTCGGCTATAGCCGTCGGCCGCGTGGGCGCCGCCCTGCTCGTGGCGCACCAGGATGTGGCGCAGCGGGAACTCGCGCAGCACGTCGTAGATCGGCAGGACCGTCCCGCCGGGGTAGCCGAAGATGGTGGTCACGCCCTCGCGGACCAGCGCCTCGCATACCGCGCGCGCGCCGATGCGCGGCGCCACGGTCGGTGTCGGTTTGCTGGAGGGACGCGGGAGAGCTGTCATCGGGATTGGTCCTCGTCGGAAAATCAAGAACCCCGCCGGGCTTCTCGGCCTGGCGGGGTGTCGGCTGCGCGATTCGTGTTGCCTGAGCGGCTACTCGGTCGAGCGTCCTCCATCCCGCCATCCAAGGAGGATGACGAGCCGAAGAATCTCGATGAGTACGAGCACGCCGAGCAGCCCGGCATGAACCGGGAGCACGATCGGCTGAGCGGCCATCGGGCCGCGCTGCTCTGGCATGGGTGGACCGTACCAGTGTTGTCAACCCCGGGTCATTGGGACCTTCGGTTTGTCAGTCGCTTCCCGCCAACCGTCCCTAGGTTAGTCCGTCTGGTTTGGGCGCGGCTCATTGTCATGGAGGACGATGCCGCCCGCGTCATTGCGCCACGCATTGAACGCGCCTTCGACCCCGTCGGGAAAGGTCGCCAGGACTCCTGCGAGGTGCTCGAGGCCGGGACGGTCGCACGCAGGCCCGAGCACCGTAGTGTCGCAATAGGTGGCGTCTTCGATCAGCAGGGAGCGCACTTCCGTGCTGATCTGGCGAGCGAAGGCGTCGGTGATCGCGTGACACATTGTCTGATCGGTCAGAAGGCATCGGACCGGCCCAGGCGCGTCGGGGCTTACTGTCGATTCCAACGCGTCGGGGGTCGGTGTCGGCGCCCCGCACGCCGCCAGGATCAACAGTAAGGGGACAAGGATCCTCATCGAGTGGAGCATGCGTCCCGAATCGTCGCGGGTCCACCCCTCCGGCTGCGACAGCGCGCGAGGCGAACGACCGCCTGAGCGTGCCGGCAACCCCAATCATCTCAGTTGCACCGGATGGTGCCACCCGGAGAAGTAGCGGCGATTTTCGACTGGTTCGTTGCGGCCGATGCACGCAAGCGGGCGAAAACGGCCGCTGGAAGCAGCTTCCTTTCCAGTCGTCGACAACCGATGCAAGGCTCGCGCGGCCAACCTCAGCGGTCCAGGTCCGGCCGATTCTCCAGCGCGCGCGCCAGGCGGGCACCGGTTGTGACCGCTCCCTCGGAGGCCGAGGAGACGAGCGCCGCGTACTTGGCCATGACGCCGCCGCGGTATCGCGGCTCGGGAGGCGTCCAATCGGCGAGACGCCGCGCGATCTCATCAGCGGGCACGTCCAGGTCCAGGCGCCGCGCGTCGACGTCGATGACCACCGTGTCGCCCTCGCGGACGACCGCGATCGGGCCTCCGAGCGCCGCCTCCGGCGCCACGTGCCCGATCATGAGTCCGTGCGTACCGCCGCTGAACCGGCCGTCGGTGATCAGCGCCACCTCGCCGCCCAGGCCCTCGCCGACCAGAGCGGCCGTGACCGAGAGCATCTCCTGCATGCCCGGACCGCCGACGGGTCCCTCGTGGCGAATGACGACGACGTCGCCCGGGCCGATGCGCTGGGCGCGCACGGCGTCGTAGCACCCGGCCTCCGAGTCGAAGACGCGGGCCGGCCCGCGAAACTGGCGCATCTCGTGCCCGGCAAGCTTCACGACGCAGCCGTCGGGCGCCAGCGAGCCGCGCAGGATGGCGAGGCCGCCAACCGGCTTGATCGGGTGCTCGAACGACACGACGACCTCCTGGCCGGGCGTCTCGATGGCGGCATCGGCGACCTCGGACAGCGTCCGGCCGTCGACGTTGCGCGTCGAGCCGTCAACGACACCGCCCCGGATCAGCTCGCGCGCCACCAGGCCGATCCCGCCCGCCTCGTGGATGTCGAGTGCCGTGTACCGGCCGCCGGGCATCAGGTTGGCGACGATCGGCGTCCGCTCCGCGATCCGGTCGAACTCGTCGAGCTCGAGGGGGATGGCGAGCTCGTGCGCGATCGCCAGCAGGTGCAGCACGCCGTTCGTACTCCCGCCGGTGGCAGCGACCGAGGCGATCGCGTTGTCGATGGCCGCGCGGGTCAGGATGTGCGACGGCCGGATCCCGCCATTCACGAGATCCATGACGAGCTCGCCGGACCGACGCGCCGCCTCCTCCTTGGCCGGATCGGTGGCCGGGATGCCGTTCAGGCCTCCGGGCGAGATGCCCATGAACTCGAGCGCGGTGCTCATCGTGTTGGCGGTGAACTGGCCACCGCACGCGCCCGGTCCCGGACAGGACGCGTCCTCGATCTCCCGCAGCTCCTCGATGCTGATCTTCCCGGCCCGATACGCGCCGATCGCCTCGAACACCGTCACCACCGTCGCATCCCGGCGACCGCGGACCACGCCCGGGTTGATCGTTCCGTTGTAGAGGATCAGCCCCGGCAGGTCGAGGCGCGCCAGCGCCATGGCGGCCGCGGGGATCGTCTTGTCGCAGCCGACCAGGCAGACGAGGCCGTCGAACAGGTGCCCGCGCGCGACCAGCTCGATCGAGTCGGCGATCACCTCGCGGCTGACCAGCGAGGCCTTCATGCCCTCGGTGCCCATGCTGACGCCATCGCTGACCGCGATGGTGTTGAACTCCATCGGCGTGCCGCCAGCGGCCCGGATGCCCTCCTTGACCCTGACCGCCAGGTCGCGCTGGTTGTAGTTGCAGGGCATCGTCTCGATCCAGGTCGTCCCGACGCCGATGATCGGCTTCGAGAGATCCTCATCCGTGAAGCCGATGGCCTTGAGCATCGCTCGCGCGGCGGCGCGGTCGGGCCCGTCCAGCATCACGCGGCTGTGCTCGCGGGGGTCGTATGCGGCGTTTGGGGGATCTGTCATGCGTTGGGAGTCTAGCCTCCGATCAGGACACAATGCCCCGGTGAGCGAGCAGCAGGACGCGAGGCGCTGGGTGGTGCTGGCGGTGGGCCTCCTGGGCCTGATCGCCGGATGCGCATCGCAGTACGGCCTCGCGTTCCTCATTCCGGCCCTGCGCACCGAGGGACTCTCCCTCGAGTCGGCCACGCTCCTGGTCACCGCGCCGATCGCCGGCATCCTGTGCACGCTCATCGCCTGGGGGGCTGCCGCCGACCGATGGGGGGAGCGCCGTATCCTCACCCTCGGGCTCGCCGTCGCCGGCCTGGCTGAGCTGTTCGCTGCATCAGTCGATCACCCGGTCCAGCGATGGCTTCTGCTCTTCGTGGTCGGGGCGTCGAGCGCATCGATCCATGCGGCCAGCGGCCGGCTCATCCTCGGCTGGTTCGGTGCCCCCGAACGTGGGCTGGCGATGGGGATCCGCCAGATGGGCCAGCCATTGGGGGTGGGGCTCGCCGCGATCGTCCTGCCGTCGCTCGCCCTTGCGGGCGTCGGTGTTGCCCTCGCGGCCCTCGGGGTGGCCTGCCTGGCGTCGGCGGCGCTCATCTGGCTGGTCGTTCGGGATCCGGCTCGGGCGGTCCAGACGGCCGGAACGGCATCGCTGTCGCCGTACCGAGAATCGTTCCTGTGGCGGATCCACGCGGCGAGCGGGCTGCTCGTCATCCCGCAGTTCGCCGTGACCGTCTTCGCGTTCGACTATCTCGTGAACGCGCTCGGCTGGTCGATCATCGATGCGGGCGCGCTGCTCGCCGCCACGCAGCTCGCCGGGGCCGCATCGCGGCTGCTGGTCGGCTGGTGGTCCGATCGGGCGGGCTCACGCCTGGGACCGATGCGCCTCGTGGCGCTGACCATCGGCCTGTCGATGACCTCCCTGGCCGCCCTCGCCTTTACCGGCGCCTCCGTCGCCGTGGCAGCCCTGGCGTTCGCAGCCATCGTGACGGTCACGTCGAATGGCCTCGCCTTCACCGCGGTGGCCGAACGCGCGGGATCCAGATGGGCTGGCCGGGCGCTCGGAATCCACAACACGTTCCAGAACGTGATCGCAACGCTTGTGGCCACGCCACTGGCGCTCGTGATCAGCGCAGCCGGTGGAGGGCCCACGGGCTACGCCCTGGCCTTCACGGCCGTCGTCATCTTCCCGTTTGCGGCCGCGATCCTTGTTCCAGTCCGCTCGGAGGAGGCTCAAGTACCAGGCTGACGGCCACGTGCCCGGTCAGCTTGCAGACGGACCCAGGCATAACTTGTATCGCGGGTCGGAAGGAACGTGGCGAAAGAGACGGCGCATGCGCTGCAGGTCCGGATGGACCCCGAGCAGCATGTCCCGCCAGCCCTCGTTCGACTCGGGAAGCGCCGGTTCGCTCATCGGCCTAGCGTACTCCGGGGCCGAAATGCACTCGCTTGACGAATCGGCTAGGGTCGAGCCACCGATGAGTGATCCGAACCCCAACTCACCACGCCCGCGCACGATCGTCGAGAAGATCTGGGACGACCACGTGGTCGCGCCGGGGACCGATGGGGCGCCCGACGTCCTCGGCATCGACCTGCATCTCGTTCACGAGGTCACCAGCCCGCAGGCCTTCGACGGGCTCCGCGACCGTGGGCTGAAGGTCCGCCGGCCGGGGCAGACGCTGGCCACCGTCGACCACTCGATCCCGACCACCGACCGGAGCCTCCCCTTCGCCGATGAGATCGCCTTCGCCCAGGTCAGCCGGCTGGAGCAGAACTGCGCCGAGTTCGGCATCCCGCTGCATGGGATGGGCTCGCCGCACCAGGGGATCGTCCACGTCATCGGTCCCGAGCTTGGCCTGACGCAGCCGGGCATGACCATCGTGTGCGGCGACTCGCATACCGCGACGCACGGGGCGTTCGGCGCCCTTGCGATCGGGATCGGCACCACCGAGGTCGAGCACGTCCTCGCCACCCAGACGCTGCTCCAGCGACGCCCGAAGTCGTTCGAGGTCCGCGTGGACGGCGCCCTCCACCCCGGCGTGACGGCGAAAGACATCATCCTGTACCTGCTCTCCCGCATCGGAGTCGGTGGCGGGACCGGCCACGTGTTCGAGTACGGCGGCTCGGCCATCCGCGCGCTCGGCATGGAAGGCCGGATGACGGTCTGCAACATGAGCATCGAGGGCGGCGCTCGTGCCGGGCTGGTGGCGCCGGACGAGACGACGTTCGAGTATGTCGCCGGCCGAACGCACGCTCCTGCCGGAGCCGACTGGGACGTCGCATTGGACCGATGGCGGCGCCTGCCTTCGGATGAGGGTGCCCGGCACGACCGCAGCATCGCCTTTGACGCAGGTGACCTGGTGCCGATGGTGACCTACGGCACGAACCCCGGCATGGGCTTCCCGATCACCGAACGGATTCCCGACCCGGAGCGCCTGACGGATGCGACCCAGCGCGACTCATTGCGCGCGGCGCTGCGCTACATGGACCTCAACCCAGGCGACGCGATCCTGGGTAAGCCGATCGACGTCGTATTCATCGGCTCGTGCACGAACTCGCGGATCAGCGACCTGCGCGAGGCGGCCCGCATGCTGCGCGGCCGCCACGTCGCCGATGGCGTTCGCGTCATGGTCGTCCCCGGCTCGACCGAGGTGAAGCGGCAGGCCGAGGAGGAGGGGCTCGATTCGGTCTTCCGCGACGCCGGTGCCGAGTGGCGCGAGGCCGGCTGCTCGATGTGCATCGCCATGAACGGCGACCAGCTCTCGCCCGGCCAGTACAGCGTCAGCACCTCGAACCGGAACTTCGAGGGGCGGCAGGGTAAGGGCGGCCGAACGTTCCTGGCCTCGCCACTGACCGCCGTCGCATCGGCCGTCACCGGTCGCCTGTCCGATCCGAGGGCGCTGCTGTGACCATCACGCCACCCCGCGAGCCGTTCCGCTCGGTCACGTCGGCCGTGGTGCCGATGCTGCGCAACGACGTCGATACCGACCAGATCATCCCGGCGCGCTTCCTGAAGACCATCAACCGCGCCGGACTGGCCGAGCAGCTCTTCTGCGACTGGCGCTATCTCGCCGATGGGTCGCCGAACCCGGACTTCGTGCTCAATCGGCCCGAGATGGCCGGACGCGCCATCCTCGTCGCCGGCGACAACTTCGGCTGTGGCTCCTCGCGCGAGCACGCTCCGTGGGCGCTGATGGCATGGGGAATCCGCGCCGTCGTCAGCAGCAGCTTCGCCGACATCTTCCGCGTCAACTCGCTCAAGAACGGGCTGCTTCCGGTGGCCGTGCCCCCGGAAGAGCTCATGCGCATCGGCTCCATCCTGGAAGCCGAGCCGGATGTCGAGCTGACGGTCGACCTGGAGGCAAGCGAGGTGCGTCTTCCCGACGGCTCCGCCATCGGCTTCGACATCGACGCGTTTGCGCGCCGCATGATCCTCGATGGGACCGATGAGCTCGGCTACCTGCTGGCCCACCAGCCGCAGCTCGAGGCCTACGATGCCTCCCATCCGCCGAGGGTCTCGACCCTGGCATGAGCCGGCTGACGGCGATGCGGGTCACCGCCTGGCTGCTCACGGCGACCGGTGTCGCCTTCGGGCTGTTCACGATCGTGTTCGGGATCGTGGGCCCGGACCAGGAGATCCATGCCGTTCACAACGCCGTGGTCGCGTCGCTCCTGCTCGTCCTCACCGCGCCGCCGATGATCGCCGTCGCTCGCGCCCCAGAGCGGGCCATCCGGCCGCTGGTGATCCTCGCCGCCCTCACCGTCGCCGGACTGGCCGCCATGGCGATGGCACTCACGCCGGACCCCTTCATCCTGCCGGTGCTGGTCCTCATCGGGGTGCTGTGGTGGCTCGCGCCCAATCGCGAGGGTGCCGTTCCGCCCGGCCGCTGGAGCGTGGTGATGCTGGTGCTGGTGCTCGCGGGCGCCGTGCTGCTGCTGCCCTATGCGGTCGAGCAGGCCGGCCTCCAGCGGACCGATCAGACGAGCGACCACGCCGCCTTCTTCCACTGGGTCGAGATGGCGTTCACGGCCGCGGGCATCGTGCTGGTGGGGCTGGTCGCGGCTCTGCGGCCGGCGACCTTCCGGCTGGCCACCTGGTGCGCCGGCATGGCACTGGCCGTCCTCGGGGCCGCATCGGTCCTGTTCGCGCAGCATGCATCCGCGCTCGCGTCACCCTGGGGCTGGGCGGCTTTCGTCGGCGGTCTCGCGTTCATCGCCGTGGGTGAGTGGGAGGCCCGCCGGTCGGCACAGGACGGGCAGCGTCAGCCGTAGCGGCTACCCGTCCCGCTGGCTGACCGCCGCGTAGATCGAACCGAGGAAGCGGCTCGGCACCTCTCCGCTCATGCGCGTGTCTTTGAGACCGACGCGGGCCGCCAGCTCCGTCCAGCGGGCATAGCTGATGCCCACGGCACCCATGGATTTCCACCCGGGTCGCGATCGATCGCCACGACATCGGCCTCGTTAGAGCGAGCTCCACGGGTCCACGAGAACGGCTGAAAGCCTAGGGAACCGTTGCGCGAGTGGAGGTGTATGAGGGTTGAGCGTGCACAGGAGCATCGGCAGTGGTGGCTACACGACGCCTTCGCCAACTGATCCCCGCGTTGCTTGGCGCGGGGTTGATCTTCGCATCGGCAGCACCGGCAGCCGCCAAAATGCCCTACTTCTCGGTCGAGCTGGATCCCGCTCAGCCCGCGGCCGGTGAGCTCATCACCGTCACGGTCCGGACCTGGGCGGATGCCGAGCACTCGCAGCAGTACGGGTTCACGTACGAGGGACCCCTGACCGAGGTGGTCGAGTTCCAGCGGCGTGGCGAGGGGACGGGGGTCCCGGCCCTGGTTCCGGTGCCGCTCCGCATGGTGGAGGCGGACCTGTTCCGTGGCGCGGTGACGCTGCCCGTGGGTGAGTGGCGGCTCTGGGCGTTCCCGCACGGCCGGGGGGCGGACAGCGACTACGGCCCCGGCTATCCCTCGCCCATCGACGTCGTGGTGCGCCAGGATGCGGGCTTTGGTGGCTGGGCGGTACCGGTGACGCTCGGAGGAGCGCTAGCGGCGGCGGTCGTCGTCGTGATCGCGTTCGCGACTCGGTGGCAAACGATGCGCGTGCCACGCGCGCGCGTGACGCCGCGGCCGACCTCAATGCCGTAGCACACTGATCGAGTGAGGAGCGCCTGCGGCGCGAGGCGTCGCGACGGCGGGAGCATGAGCGCCATGTGGAGGTCATCGCCGGCATGTCGCGTTGGGCGAGCTCGCGGCGCGCCCGTCGACGGACGCGGTTACGAACTAGCCGTCGCGCCGGCTGACCGCCGCATACATCGAGCCGAGGAACCGACTCGGCACCTCGCTGATGCGGCGTGTCTCGCGCAGGCCGACCTCGGCGGCCAGCGTGGCCCACGTCGCGTAGCCGATCGGCCACGGCACCCACGGATTTCCTCGGTCCGACCCGTACTCCACGATCAGGAAGCGACCACCGGGCCGCATCGCGTCGATGGCCGCGCGCAGGACCGGCTCCTTGTCGCGTACGAAGTGCAATGAGTTCGCCATCAGCACCCCGTCGAACAACTGCGGTTCGACCGGCAGCGGTCGCGTGAAATCCCCGATGGTCGTGTGGATATCACTCGCGGGGAATCGACCGGCTGCTGCCTGCTCAAGCGTCCGAAGCGCGCGGGCGTCACGGTCGATGGCGACCACCTGTGCCTCGTCGCCGATCACGTCGAGCAGGGCCAGCGTGAAGGCCCCGCTACCGGCTCCGAGCTCGAGCCAGCGTGGGCCGGCACCGTCGAGTCCTCCCCGGATCAACGCCACGTGGTCGGGATGCTCCATGAGCCGCACCGTAGCATCCATCGCGGGGATTAGTGCTGGCGCGCTCGGCTGTCCGGGTTATCCGTTCGCGGTCGACACCTCGTGCAGCCAATCGATGGCCTCCAGGTAACCTCGCCAGCCGTGTCCGATAACCTGGTGTCGGGTGGCCGGCGCGGTCACCGACACCCGGCGCCACGGCTCGCGGGCGTTGACGTCGCTGATGTGAACCTCGATCGCCGGGCGCTCGCAGGCGACCAGCGCGTCGTGCAGCGCGTAACTGGTGTGCGACAGCGCCCCGAAGTTGCAGATCACCGCGTCGTAGTCGAGCTGTTCCAGCCGATCGATCAGCGCGCCCTCGTGGTTCGAGTGGAACGCGTCGAGGAGTGATCCGCGCTCGAGCGCATGGGCGCGCGCGGCCTCGACGATCTCCACGAGGGTTGTTGAGCCGTAGATCTCCGGCTCGCGGCGGCCGAGGGTGCCGAGGTTCGGGCCGTTGAGGACCAGGATGCGCATCGGGCTATTCTGCCCCGGCGTCGAAGGAGCCGAGGACGCGCATCGAGCTGGTGTGCTCGCGCAGCAGCTCCAGCGCGCCGGGCAGTGGGTCGATGGCGGCGTCGCCGGAGACCTGCACAAGGAACCGGTAGCGCCACGGCCCGCTGCCCGACGGCCGCGACTCGATGCGGCTCAGGTTGATGCCGGCCCCCGCCAGGGATCCCAGCGCCCGATACAGGTCGCCGGGTTTGTGGCCGGTCTCGAAGGTGACGAGGGTCTCGCGCCCCCCATCGGGGGCCGGCGCCAGCTCGCCGCGCGCCTCCGGCAATGACGGGCCGGAGGGCCGGGCCAGGACGGCGAAGCGGGTGACGTTGTGCGACGAGTCCTGGATGTCGCGCGCCGCCACCTCCAGGCCATAGCGGCCGGCGGCACGCTCCGATGCGACGGCCGCGGCGTGCCGATCACCGCGGGCCGCGAGGTCGCGCGCTGCACCGGCGGTATCGGCAGCCGGCACGATCTCCCAGCCGCGACCGGCCAGGAACCGCTCGCACTGCGCCAACGCCTGCCAGTGGCTGGCGACCCACTCGACCTCGTCCAGCTTCACGCCCGGCAGGACGAGCAGCTGGTGGCGGACCGGCAGGAGCAGCTCGCCGACCACGGTCAGGGAGCCCTCCGCCAGCGCGTCGAGCGCGTCGCCGACGGTCCCCGCGAGCGAGTTCTCCAACGGCAGGACGCCGGCATCGGTGGAGCCGAACTCGACGGCATCGCACACGGCGGAGAACGTCGACATGCCGACCGGCTCGACGGCATCGGTGCCGAAGTAACCGATGATGGCCTCCTCGCCGAAGGCGCCCGGCTCACCCTGAAAGGCGACGGTCGTCATGCGCCGATGACGCGCAGCGCGCGGCCGACCTCGGCGTCGGTCACGTCGTCGACCTCGATGACGCGGCCGACCTCCATCGGCAGGATCCAGCGCTGTCGGCCGCCGTGGCGCTTCTTGTCGCCCAGCATGGCGGCCCGCACCACACCTCCATCGAACGAGCGATGCAGCACGAAGCCGAGCCGGCTCAGCAGGGCGTCCAGGCGCGGCGCCAGCTGAGGATCAGCACCGCGCCGCGCGCCGATGGCGGCGACCGCCCGCAGGCCGAGCGCGACCGCAGCGCCATGGGGGAGGCGGTAGCGGCTCTCGATCTCCAGTGCGTGCCCGACCGTGTGGCCGAGGTTCAGCGTACGGCGCTCGCCGCTCTCGAATGGGTCGCGCTGGCAGACGCCCAGCTTCAGGCGGGCGCTGCGCTCCATGATCGCGTACCGGGCGGGCTCATCAGCCCGCAGGGCCTTCGGCCCGCGCTCCTCCAGCAGCAGCCAAAGAGCGGGGTCGCCGATCATCGCCGCCTTGATGGACTCGGCCATGCCGTCCCGGCGTAGCCGGACTGGGAGGGAGCGCAGGGCCGCAACGTCGGCGATGACCGCGACCGGCGGCCAGAAGGCCCCGACCGCGTTCTTTGTGCCGCTCAGGTCGACCGCCACCTTGCCGCCGATTGCGCTGTCCGCCTGAGCCAGCCAGGTGGTCGGCACCTGGACCAGCGGCAGCCCGCGCGCGAAGAGGGCTGCGGCAGTGCCGGCCAGGTCGCCGATCGTGCCGCCGCCGACCGCGACCAGCGGCGTCCCGCGCTCCACCCGCTGGGCCGCCAGCCACTCGAGAATGCGCTCCACCGATCGGAGGCGCTTCGACCGCTCACCCGCGGCGACCGGGAGGCAGCCGAGGGCGCCCACCGCGCGGACCAGCTCCGGCGCGGCGGTGAGCAGCCGGCGGTCCACGACTGCGACGCCCAAGGGAAGCACGTCGCGAAGCTCGACCCCCATGACCACGCGCGCCGTCGGGGGGCCGATCGGATGGTGCCGCTCGACCTCGGCGTCCAGCAGCCGACGGCCGCCCGGCGGCCGGAGGCGCGAGACCAGCTCGCCTGCGATCGTCTCGGGCGGGCCGGATGCGTCGAGCCGAAGGTCAGCCGCCCGATAGACCGGAGCGCGCTCGCCCAGCACGGTCGCCAGGCGTCCGGTGCCATACGGTTCGAGTGTGGGGCGTGGAACGTCATCGGCAGCGAGGCGTCTCAACAGCTCGTCGCCCTCGACGTCGAGCCAGGCCACCGTGCCGTGATGCCAGAGCGCCCAGCGATTCAGCGGATCGAGCCCCGCGCCACCGCCGGTCGAGATGACCGCGCCGGGCATTGCGCACGCCTCGAGCACCGCCTTCGACTCCTCGGCGCGGGCAGCGGGCTCCCCGTGGCGACGGATGAACTCGGCCACCGGCATGCCGGCGCGCCCTGCCATGAGATCGTCCGTGTCGACGAACGGACGACCGAGGCGCTCGGCCACGAGCCGTCCGACGGACGACTTGCCGCTGGCCGGCATGCCGACCAGCACGATGCCCTCAGGCACCGGGGGTGGCTTCGAGCTCGCGGTCGAGTGCCTGGCGCATGACGTCGACCGGCGGCCGCCGCCCGGTCCAAAGCTGGAAGCTCGAGGCAGCCTGCCGCAGGAGCGTCCCGGCGCCACCTCGCGCCGACGCGCCACGCTTGCGCGCCTCGCGCACCAGGCGCGTGGGCGATGGCCGATACACGAGGTCGAGCACATTGAGGTCGGGCCGCAGAAGCTCCGGCGGGACCGGCGACTCGTCGGAGTCGGTGCCGATGGGAGTGGCGTTGATGAGCAGGTCGGCGGTGACGAGCGCGCCCGGCAGGTTCGACCAGTGCGCCCGGTCGAGCACGAGCGTCTGGGTGCAGCCGGCGGCCGCGAGCGCCGCGAGCACGGCCCGCGCGGCGCCGCCGGCACCGAGCACGACCGCGCGCCTGATGGTCGGTGGCAGCTCCGCCGCCAGCGCCGGCAGGTCGGTGTTGTAGGCCACCAGCCGGTGCCCGACGCGGACGATCGTGTTCGCCGCGCCGAGGCGGCGAACGTCGGGGGCGAGCTCGTCCACGAGCCGGCAGACCTCGATCTTGAACGGCTGGGTCACATTGGCACCGATGGCGTCGGGCTCCCGAAGCGCGTCGACCTCCCGGGCGAGCTCCTCGAGGGCGACGTCCCGCAGCTCGTAGCGGGCATTCATCTCCAGCGCCGCGAACGCGGCGTTGTGCATGGCAGGCGACGCGGAGTACCCGATGCCGTGTCCGAGCAGGACGGCGAGCTGGGTCATCGCCGAGGACGCGCCGTGCGGCGCCGGCGTCGGGTCACCGCAGCCCGCAGGTCGCCCATCGCGTCGCCGCCGAACGAGTAGAGCAGCTCGTCGGCGAGGACCAGCGCGACCATCGCCTCGCCCACGATCGCCGCGCGCGCCAGGACGGTGACGTCCGATCGCTCGATGTGGGCCCGTCCGGGCTCGCCGCTGACCATGTCGAGACTGGGGAGCGGGCTGCGCAGGGTCGAAACCGGCTTCTGGGCCGCCCGCACCACGATCGGCTCGCCGTTGCTGATGCCGCCCTCGATGCCCCCGGCCCGGTTCGTCGCCCGACGCCAATCCGCAGACGCGGCGTCAACGACATCGTGCACCGCGCTCCCGCGCCGGTCGACCACGCCGAATCCCATGCCGATCTCCACGCCCTTGACGCCTGGAATGGCCATCGTCGCCCCGGCCAGCATGCCATCCAGGCGAGCGTCCCATTCCGACGAAGAGCCCAGGCCGATCGGCGTCCCCTCCGCGACCACCACGAACGAGCCGCCGATCGAGTCGCCGGCCTCCTTCGCCGCGTCGACCTCCGCCAGCATGGCGCGCTCCGCCTCCGGATCCGGGCAGCGCAGCGGGGTGGGATCTGCCAGGTCGCGTTCGACCCAGCCCTCGGGGATCACGGCCAGGACGTCGTCGGCGTCGGGAAAGGCGCGAATCGGCCCCAGCTGGTCCACGAAGCTCCAGATCCGGACGCCGCACGCGGCCAGCAGCTGGCGGGCCAGCGCCCCGGCCACGACGCGCGCTGCCGTCGAGCGCGCGGAGGCCCGTTCGAGCACATCGCGCACGTCGCCGGTGTCGTACTTCAGCGCGCCGGCCAGGTCGATGTGCCCCGGCCGTGCCCGCGTGATCGGCTTCGGCCGGCGCTCCGCGGGGATCGGCTCGACGGACATCCGATCGGTCCAGTTCTCCCAGTCGCGATTGTCGACGGCGAAGCCGATGGGCGAGCCGAGCGTTCGGCCGTATCGGATGCCGGCGGTCCAGCGCACGCGGTCGCGCTCGATCTGCATCCGCTTGCCGCTGCCGTAGCCGTGCTGCCGTCGCTTCAGGTCCCGGTCGACCAGCCTGGTGCTGACCCGCATGCCGGCCGGCATGCCCTCCATGATGCCGATGAGCCCGGGCCCGTGCGACTCGCCCGCCGTCAGCAGGCGGATCCTGCGCATCAGGCCGTCACCGTGGCGAGGTTGGACCAGAAGTCGGGATACGAGACCGATGTGCAGGCGGGGTCGTCCAGCTCGACGGCTGCTGCGACACCGCCGGCAGCGGCGATGGCGAAGGCGATCGCGATCCGATGGTCGCTGCGGGTGGTGATGCGGGCCGGCGTGGGCGTCCCCCGACGCACCCGCCAGCCGTCGGGGAGCTCGGTCACATGCGCGCCGATGGCGTCGAGACCGGCAACCACGGCCGCGATCCGATCCGACTCCTTGACGCGCAGCTCGCCCGCGCCCCTCACCTCGGACTCCTGCTCGCACGACGCCATTGCGATCGCCACGAGCGGCAGCTCGTCGATCAGCTCCGCCACCTCGTCCTCGCCGATGCTGACGGCCCGCAGCCGATGCCCGCCGCGCACCGTGATGTCGCCTACCAGCTCGGGTCCTGCCTCGTCCGTGGCGTGGACCTCGATCGCGGCGCCCATCCGGCGCAGCAGGCCCACGACCGCCAGCCGGGTCGGATTGATGCCGACCCCCACGACCGTGATCTCCGCGTCCGGATGGACGGCGGCCGCCACCAGCCACGCCGAAGCGGCCGATGGGTCGCCCGGCACCGCGAGCTCGAATGGTCGCGGGCGAGCCGGGCCGGTCAGAGTCGTGACGAGTCCCTCGCGCCGGATGGGGACGCCCGTCCACTCCAGCATCCGCTCGGTGTGGTCGCGTGTTCGGCCCGGCGACTCGATCGTCGTCTCGCCCTCGGCGCTCAGGCCGGCCAGCGCGGCCGCGCCCAGGAGCTGCGCGCTCGCCACCGGCAGGAGATGCGCGGCAGGCCTGAGCGAGTCTCGCCCGATGACCGTCATCGGCGCATGGCCGCTGGTCGTCCTCACCTCGGCGCCGGCCGCACGGAGCAGGGTCGCGACGCGCTCCATCGGACGAGCGCGCAGCGAGTCGTCGCCGTCGAGGGCGACGCGCAGCGGCAGACCGGCCACCGCGCCGGCCAGCAGCCGCATGGTGGTGCCGGAGTTGCCGCAGTCGAGCACCGCGTCGCGCGATGGCCGCCCGGAGATCGTGTAGCGGCCGACATCCTCCGTGATGTGGGCACCCAGCTCGCGGAGGCACTCCACGGTGGAGAGGACGTCGCGACCGGGGGAGCGGAGGGCGACGGCGGTCGGTCCGCCGGATAGGGCGCCGACGATCAGCGCCCGGTGCGCGATCGACTTGTCCGCGGGCAGCGACAGCCGGCCCCGCAGCCGAGCGGCGGGCGTGATTCTCGACGCGGGCGGGGCCGACGTCACCGACCGGATCCGGACGCGGCCGGCCGATCTTCGGTACGCGAGATCGACTGCGTGTGCCGGCGCTGGACCGATCGCGACGCGCGTAGCAATGCGTCGAAGATCATCGTCAGCTCGACCGGCGTCATCGGTCCCGTCGTGCCGCTTGCGGCTCGCTCGAGGAGGGCGCGCTCGCGCCGGACGTCGTGCCCGTGCGCGTCCGGGTCCCGGCGGCGCTGCACCTCGAGGGCGAGGGCGGCCCGCTCCTGGACCATCTCGGCCAGCCGCGCGTCGAGGTCGTCGATGCGATCCCGCACCTCCTCGATCCCGCCCGTCGCCGCCACGGCGGGCGCGAGAGCCGCTTCAACGTCGGCCGAGCGGACGAACTGGAGGCGGCGCAGCTCGTCCATCAGCGCGCCGAAGTCCTCGAAGCCGAGGCTCTGGTCACCATCGGACCGGGCGTTCGCCGGGTCCGGATGGACCTCGATGATGAGGCCGTCGGCTCCGACGGCGGCGCCCGCCAGGGCCATCGGTCCAACGAAGGCGCGGTGGCCGGTTCCGTGGCTCGGATCGACCACGATCGGCAGGTGCGTTCGGGTCCGCAGGACGGGGACCGCGGAGAGGTCGAGCGTGTTGCGGGTCGCGGTCTCGAAGGTGCGGATGCCGCGCTCGCACAGGATGACGTTCGGGTTGCCGGCGGACAGGACGTACTCGGCAGCGAGCAGCCACTCCTCGATCGTGGCGGACAGGCCGCGCTTGAGGAGGACCGGGCGGCGGCTCTGGCCGACCGCCTTGAGCAGGACGAAGTTCGCCATGTTGCGAGCGCCGACCTGGATGATGTCGACGTGCTCCTCGAAGGCCGGCACGTCGGCGGAGTCGACGATCTCGCTGATGACCGGCAGGCCGTAGGTGTCATGCGCCTCGTGGAGCAGCTCAAGGGCCGGCAGGCCGAGGCCCTGGAACGAGTACGGCGACGTGCGCGGCTTGAAGGCGCCCCCACGCAGGACGCGGGCACCCTCGCGCTTGACCGTGCGGGCGGTCTCCATGAGCTGGTCGCGCGACTCGACCGCGCAGGGGCCGGCCATGACCACCAGCTCCTGGCCGAGCCCGAGCTCGACGCCGTTGACGCGCACCCGGGTTCGCTCGGGCTGGTGCTGCGAGCTGGCCAGCTTGTACGGGGAGCTGATGCGGATCACCTGCTCCACGCCCGGCAGCGTGCCGAGGTGGCTCACGCGTTCGACGTCGCTGCCGACGACGCCGATCACGGTCCGCTCCTCGCCCACGCTGAGGAACGCCTCGAGCCCATGCTCCTCGACGATCCGTCTGACCCCGTCGACCTCTTCCTGCGTCGCCGTCGGACGCATCACCACGATCATCGGTCTTGCCTTTCCGCTCAGCCCGGGAAACAAAAGACGCAGGAGCTTTCGCTTCCTGCGTCTGCGGGCACGAGTGCCTTTGCCGGCGGGATCTACCCGCCTGCCTCGTACCCGCTAGCCGTAAAACCACATCTGTGACATTGGATGGCGGAGCCTAGCGGCCAGCATGGGCCGATGTCAACGTGTGACCGTCGGCCGATCACCGAGAACCGTGACCGCTCGCGGGTGGTCTTGCCAACCCAGTTGGCCTTGGGACCGGCCGATCGGGATGATCGCATCGATTCGTGGCGTCCGCCGGTCGTGGCGCCAACCCAGATGGCCGATCGACCACCAAATGAGCCGATGCGACCGGCTTGGGCGTCGCGAGATCCGTTCGCCGGTCGTAGGGCCAATCTACATGGCATCCGGTGTCGGGCGATCTCCGCATCCGTGTTGCCGCGAAGGAACGCGTTCAATCAGACTGGAGCTCGATCGCGTCGCCGTCGCGCAACGGACGTCCCTCGGCCCGCCATCCACGAGCTCGCCATTGACGCGGATCCCGCCACGAGAGGCGGCCTCGCGAAATGCGGATGCGCCGCCCGAAACCTCCGGACGAGGGCCAGGAGGACGATGGGAGAGACAAACCGTCTCGGCGTCGTCAACGCATCCGCTCGGCATCGGCGGTCGAGAGGACCACTCGCCCACCGTCCACCGGCCAGATGGCCCCGGTGACGTAGCTTGCCTCCGGGCCGGTGAGGAAGCCGATGACTGCCGCCACCTCCTCCGCGGTCCCCATGCGGCCGAGCGGGACGTCGGTTCGATGATCGGCGGGCAACAGTCGCTCGTCGAAGTCGGTGGCGATGGCACCGGGTGCGACCACGTTGACACGCACGCCGTCGGATGCGCCGATGACCGCCATCGAGCGCGCCAGTCCTTCCAGACCCGCCTTGGCGGCGGCATAGGCGGGCGAGCGCAGGGAGCCCTCGATCGCGCCGACGATGCTGCCGACCAGCACAGCCGAGCCACGGGCCGCAACGAGGCCCGGCATGCAGATGCGGAGCGCCTCGTACGGCGCTGTGAGGTCGACGGCGATGACCTCGTCCCAATGCTCGCGGTTCTCCCACGGGCCCGAGGGCGGAATCCCGGCCGAGCAGATCAGTGCATCCAGGGAGCCGCCGCAGCGCTTGAGGGCTGACGACAGCACCGACGGATCGCCGGCGTCGCCCACGAGCAGCTCGGCGCCGTCGAGCGAGGCTCCCGTGCGGTCCACCCCGATCACCCGCCATCCATCGGCCACCAGCCGCTCGACCATCGCTCGGCCGATGCCGGCGGCAGCCCCGGTGACGATTGCGGTCTTCTGCGGCTTCGTCATGGCCGCGCCATGGTGACGGATCGGGTCAACCGGTGTGCTGGAGCCCGGCCGCCAGGCCGCTCACCGTGAGCTGCAGGAGGCGCTCGGTGGCAGCGCGCTCATCGGCGCCGAGCGAACCGCCCCGGAGGCGGGCCAGCCCGCGCACCTGGAGCTCGGAGAGGACGTCCACGTAGGGCGTGCGCAGCTCGACGCTGCGCTGGAGGCGCGGGCTGCGGTCGAGCAGGTGCGTGCTGCCGGTCAGCCGCAGGACCTCCACCTCCGTCCGCAGTCGTTCGGCCCGGATGGTGTCGCCGATGCGGCGCATCGACTCATCGGCGCCGGCAAGGCCGGCATAACGGGCGGCGACGACCGGGTCGGCGATGGCCAGGCCGAGCTCGACGTTGTCGATGACCGATCCGAAGAACGCCCACTCGCGGTAGGCGGTTTCGAGCTCCTCGCGACCGCGAGCGCCTCTCCGGTCGACATATCCAGCCAGCGCCGCTCCGACGCCGTACCAGGCCGGCAGGTTCGTGCGGCTCTGCGCCCACGCGAAGGTCCACGGGATGGCGCGAAGCGAGGCAAGCGACGCCGCGGCGGTCGCCCGACGCGCCGGCCGCGATCCGAGCTCCATCCGGCTGATCTCCGCGATGGGCGTCGCCCGGACGAAGAAGGCCTCGAAGTCGGGATCCTGCCAGACGAGCTGCCGGTAGGCGTCCTCCGCCAGCGTGACCAGCTCGGCCATCAGCGGTCGCCAGCGGTCGAGCCGCTCCGCCGTGGTTTCGTCGTGTCCCGGCCGGGAGCTCAGCAGCAGCGCATTCGTCATCTGCTCCAGGTGGCGCTGCGCGATCTGCGGACTCGGGTAGCGCTCGGCGATCACCTCGCCCTGCTCGGTCAGCTTGAGCCGGCCGTCGACCGAGCCGGCCGCCTGTGCCAGGACTGCCCGGTTCGCCGGGCCGCCGCCGCGACCGATGGTGCCGCCACGCCCATGGAAGAGGGTCAGCTCGACGTCGTGCTGCCCGGCTGCGACGACGAGCCCTTCCTGGGCCCGATGCAGGTTCCAGGCTGCCGACAGGTAGCCCGATTCCTTGTTCGAGTCCGAGTAGCCCAGCATCACCTCCTGCCGCATGCCACGGTCGGCGAGGTGGGACCGATACGCCGGATCCTCGAAGAGGTCGTTGAGGAAGCGACTCGCGCCCGCCAGCTCCTCGTGTGTCTCGAGGAGCGGAACGACGTCGAGCCATCGGGACGGCGGAACGTCGGGGACGGCCACGGCGGCCAGCTCCAGCAGGCCGACAGCGTCCGCCGTTCGCCGCGTGAAGCTGATGACGTAGCGGCACGAGGCCTCGGGGCCAAACAGCAGGCCGATCTCGCGCTGCATCCGCAGCGTGCCAAGGACCTCATCGAGGGTGACGCCCGACGCGTCCACCGGCTCGTCCACCGGCCCGCCCGAGCGGTGCCGCTCGAGCGCGGCTGTGTGCACGTCGGCGTGCTGGCGGATCTCAAGCGAAGCAAGGTGGAATCCGAACGTCTCGACCTGCCAGACCAGGTCCTGGACCTCGCCGGCCGCCACGCGATCGGCTGCGTGGCGACGGAGCGACTGCTGCATCCGGCCAAGGTCCTCCAGCAGCTCCGTGGGCGACCCGTATCCGCCGCGAGGCGTACCGGGACCGCCGACGAGCCGCGCCCGGGTGCGGCTGATCCGCTCGCCCATGATCCCGAGAGCCTGGCGGTAGCTCTGGCCACCGAAGCGACGCGCCAGGTCGGCGCGGACGCGTGGAAAAGCCCTGCCCATCCCGGTCACGTGGCGCCGGTAGGCCTCCGGCACGCCCGCCTGCTCGTCCGAGATGGCGATCGTCTGCTGCAGGCGCTCGACCACGTTGCCGTATCCGCGGAGGATGTGGTCGGCCTGGATCCGGATCGTGCGGCGCGTCACCTCGGCCGTCACGCCCGGGTGGCCGTCGCGGTCGCCACCGATCCACGAGCCCCAGCGCAGGAACGGAGTCGCCACGGCGTCGGAATCGGTCCCGCCCATGGCGTCCTGGAGCGCCCGGTACAGCCGCGGGGTGACGGCGAAGAGCGTCTCGTCGAAGAAGACCATCGCGGCGCGCACCTCGTCCAGCGGCGTGGGTCGCTGTGCGTGGACCGGGCTCGTCTGCCACAGCAGGCTGATCTCCTCGCGCAGCCTTCGGCGCACCTCGCGGTCCTCGGAGCGCGTCAGCCGCGGGTCGTCGAACCGATCGAGGAGGCGATACAGTCGCCGCTGGGCGACCAGCACCGTCCGCCGCCGGGCCTCGGTGGGATGGGCGGTGAGGACCGGATTCAGGCGCATGCGGGCGGCCAGCGCTCGCACCTCGTCGCGAGTCATGCCGTCGCGACGCAGGCGAAGGATGGCGGCGCCGATCCCATCGGCCAGGGGCGCTCGCCGGCTCGAACGCTCGCGCTTGCGGAGCGTCCGCAGCCGGTGCTTCTCCTCGGCCAGGTTGATCAGCAGGAAGTAGGCGGTGAAGGCCCGCGCAACGGCAAGCAGCTCGCTGGCGGGACGGCCATCCAGGGCGTGCAGCGCTGCCTCGATGGTCTCCTCGGGGCCGGCGCGGCGCCCGCGGATGGCGGCGCGCCGCAACTGCTCGACGAGGTCGAAGAGATCAGGGCCCTCCTGCTCCACGATGACCTGGCCCAGCAGGGCACCGAGCAGCTTGACCTCGCGGGCCAGGGGATCGCGCGCGCCGGCGCTGCCGATGCCGCGTGGCTCGGCCCGTCTCGCACCCTCGCCGGCCTCCCGTGACGTCGTCACGGGACCAGCGTCAACGGGCGGCGATGCCTCCGGGCGCGTAGTGCGGCCGCTCGGCGCAATCCACGATGCAGCCTCGCGCATCCCGATTCCCTCGTCCGGCGAAATGCCACCAGCTGTCGTCGTCGTGTCGCTCCAGGCGGCAGCCACAGGCCACGCAGGTCACCGGCGCCAGGCGCCCGTCGCGGACCGAGAACACGGAGAAGTCGCGACGCGGAAGGGTCGTCGGTTCGATGATCTCCATGCATTGGAGCGTACGCGCGCGGCTCGCCGTGGTCAGCGCCGCATCGGTTCGGGTTGGGTTGCGGCACGGTTGTGATCTCAAGCACCATCTGCGCGTGGACCTGCGAATCTTGGCGGTAATCGTAGGGAGCCTGCTCGCCGTCTGGCTCCTGTTCGTGGCCATTCTCTGGGTATTCCGACCGCGCGGGGCAGGGCTCGGTCAGCTGGTCCGTATCGTCCCGGACGTGCTGCGCCTCGTGCGGAACCTCCTGGCCGATCGGAGGACACCTGTCGGCGTTCGGCTCGCGCTGATCGGGCTGCTCGCCTGGCTGATCAACCCGATCGACCTCATTCCCGAGTTCATTCCCATCCTCGGCCCGCTCGACGATGTGGTGGTGGCAATCCTGGTCCTCAGGTATGTCCGCCGGCGGCTTGGCACGGACGAGCTTCGAAGGCGATGGCCGGGGACGGAGGAAGGCTACGCCCTCCTGAGCGGGGTCCTCGGACGGTCGCGCCCCGAGCCTTGACGGGCGACCCGTCGCGAACCTAGCATGCGGCTCCAACTCAAGACGGCGTCGACCGGGACGAGTAGTCGGTCGCACGGCCAGCGCAGCGACGCCGGGATGGTGCAAGCCGGCGTGGTACGGCATCGGTGAATGGACCCGCGAGCCTCGCTCCGAGTCTCCCTCGGGCCGCGGCGTATATGCGTATATACGCCCGGCTGCCAGGAGGCGGATAGGCGGCGACGGACGGCCACCGTTAGATCGGCCAGCGCATCGGCCTCACCGCGGCCCGTGCGAGCAAGTGCGGACCGCACCGGTCCGAACCAAGGGTGGCACCGCGGAAATGAGCCTCCGTCCCTGATCCGGATGGAGGCTTCGTTGTACCCGAGAGCAGGACCGATGACGACCGCAGCACCAACCCGCGTGACCAGTCTCGAGCTGGCGGCCGATACCCTGACGCCGGTCGCAGCCGCGCTGCGGCTCGGCGAGCGCTGCGCGTTCCTGCTCGAGAGCGTCGAGGGCGGAGCCCGATACGGTCGCTACTCGATCGCCGGCGTCCACGGCCGGACGCTCATCGTTCGCGATGGTGACGGCGACCCGCTGGAGGTGCTTCGGCGGGCCTTACCCGAGGTGGAGCCGATGGCCGGCGATCCGGCCTTCCCGCTTGCCTCCGGCGTCGGCTACCTTGCCTACGAGGCCGCGGCCGGCTGGGAGCGCCTGCCGGTGCCCCCCACCGATCCTCTCGAGATGCCCGACGCGGTCTTTCACTTGCCGTCATCGGTGATCGTGTTCGACCACCTGGCGCAGGTGGCGCGGGTGGCGACGCTCGAAGGACCTGGCGCCCGGGAGCGCCTGGACGAGGTGGCTCGGACGCTGTCGTCGCCCGCCGAGGGCGAGGTGCCGGCCACGTTCGCTGCAGCCGTCGTGCCGAAGGAGATCGATCCGGCCGCGCGCATTCGCTACGAGCGCGGCGTCGCGCAGCTGGTGGCCGAGATCCACGCCGGCGAGATGCTCCAGACGGTGCTCGCCCGCCGCTTCAGCGTGCCGACACGGCGAAGCGCGATCGAGATCTATCGGTCCCTGCGCCGGATCAACCCGTCCCCGTACCTGTACTACCTGGACCTCGCGGCGGTCGCACCGGGTGCCGCGGTCGTCGGCGCTTCGCCGGAGCTGCTGGTCCGCGTCCGCGACGGGGAGGTGGTGACACGGCCGATAGCCGGCACGCGGCCGCGCCACGAGGACCCGGTCGCCGACGCGGCCCTGGAGGCGGAGCTGCGGGCGGACCCGAAGGAGCTGGCCGAGCACGCCATGCTCGTCGATCTCGCCCGCAACGACGTCGGCCGGATCGCGGCGCCGGCGAGTGTGGAGGTCACGACCCTGCGCGACGTCGAGCGCTACACCCACGTGATGCACCTCGTCAGCGAGGTTCGCGGGCGGCTCGCGCACGGTCTCGACGCGTTCGATGCGCTGCGCGCGGTCTTCCCGGCGGGCACGGTCAGCGGCGCTCCGAAGGTGCGGGCCATGCAGGCGATCGCGGCGCTGGAGGGGGAGCGCAGGGGGCCGTACGGCGGCGCCGTCGGCTACTTCTCGCCCTCGGACGTCGAATGTGCCATCACCATCCGATCGGCCCTCATCCGCGACGGCATCGCCACGGTGCATGCGGGAGCCGGGATCGTGGCCGACTCCATCCCGGAGCGCGAGGCGGCCGAGGTGGCGGCCAAGGCGGCATCGATGCTGGCAGCCATCGGAGGGCCTGACGCATGAGGGTCTTCCTGCTCGACAACTACGACTCGTTCACCTACAACGTCGTCCAGCTGCTGGGCCGCATCGGCGCCGATGTCACCGTCGCGCGCAACGACCAGGTGCCGGTCGAGGAGGTCGAGGCACTCCGGCCCGACGCGATCGTCATCTCGCCGGGGCCGTCGCGCCCGGAGAACGCGGGGATCAGCGTGGAGCTTGTGCGGCGGCTGGGTCCGTCTGTGCCGATCCTGGGGATCTGCCTGGGCCACCAGGCGATCGGTATCGCCTACGGGGCCGAGGTCATTCGCGTCCCGCCCGTGCATGGGAAGGCCCGGCCGGTCCACCACGGCGGCATCGGCTCATTGGATGGCCTGCCCTCGCCGTTCCATGCCGCCCGCTACCACTCGCTGGCCGTCAGCAGCACGCGCCTCCCCGCCGAGCTCGAGGTGACCGCCTGGGCGGACGACGGCGTGATCATGGCCATGCGTCACCGCAGCCATCCGGTGGAGGGCTTCCAGTTCCATCCCGAGTCGATCCTGACCGATGACGGCGAGGCCCTGGTGGCTGGCTTCCTGCGCCAGGCCGCCCGGGCACGGAGCGCCGTCCTCGACCAGGCCTAGGACTACATCAGGCCGACGATGTGGCCCTCGGGATCCGCGAACAGCGCGATCGTGGTCTCGGGCGCCACCTCGGTGAGCGGCATGATCACGCGGCCGCCGAGCTCCTCCACGCGCCGCAGCGTCGCGGCCGCATCCTCGCTGTGGACGTAGAAGGTGACGTGGCCGGACCCACCGTCCTGCGCCGGGCCGATCCCGCCGCTGAGCTCGCCCTGGCGCAGCATCCCGTAGCCACCGGGGTTGTTGGTGTCCAGCTCCCAGCCGAAAACTTCGCTGTAGAAGCGCTGGAGGGCCGGGCCATCCTTGCCCGCGACCTCGACGTGGACGATCTTGTCTGCCATCTGAATCTCCTCGCGTCTGATACGAACGTGCCGGCTCATGACCGACGACACCACATCGACGTTCGGCAGGCGCCCAGATCGACCGGCGGCGCGTATCCTCCCGAACATGCCCGACCCGACCACGACCGCGATCCGCCTGCGTTTCACGGATGCGCCGGAGTCGCTCGCGGCGATCGTGGCCGCCATCGCCGCGGCCGGTGGAACGCTGCGCACGCTCTCCACGCCGCGCGTCACCGGCGACCTGGCCGAGGCCGAGCTGGAGGTGGCAGGCCTGGACGAACGCTCGCTGGCGGCTGCGCTGACCGCCGTCCCGGCCGTTCGCGACCACGAGGCGACCCACACCCTCGAGGGCATCTTCGGCAAGCGGGTGATCGTGATCGGCGGCGGTGCGCAGGTGGCTCAGGTTGCGCTCGGAGCCGTTTCTGAGGCGGATCGGCATAACCTGCGCGGCGAGCGGATCAGCGTCGACACCATCGCGCTGGTCGGTGAGGAGGCGATCTCCGCCGCGGTCCGGGCAGTGGCCGACCTGCCGCGTGCCCGATGCCTCGTCCTGGCCGGAGCGATCATGGGCGGCTCGATCACGACCGCCGTCCGCGAGCTCCGGGAGCGCGGCATGCCGGTCATCGCGCTCAACATGGTGGGCTCGGTGACCGAGGCCGTCGACCTCGTCGTCTCCGACCCGGTCCAGGCTGGCACCATGGCCGTCATGGCGATCGCCGACACCGCCCAGTTTGACCTCGCCCGCCAGCGTGGCCGCCGATACTGAGTGAGTAGCCTTCGGCGCGGATTAGTCCGCCGGTGGGCGTATCGGCCAGGCAGCGGCCGAAGTAGCTCGCCGCTGGTAAGAACAGCCAGGCAGCAGGCTGATGTTGGCTGTTCATGGTCCGCTGCTGGGCGTATCGGCCAATGATTGGCCGTTACAACCACCGGCGCGCTAGTGCAGCGTCGCCGACGCTACCATCGGCTCCACATGTGCGGCCGATTCAGCCAGGGCGAACCATCTCATCGCATCAGCGACTATTTCGGGGCGTACCCGGACGACGACCTGCCGGATGGCCTGTACAACGTGCCGCCGACCGAGATGATCCGGGTCGTCGTCGAGAGGGCCGACGAGCGTCGCCTGGTCGCGGCCCGCTGGGGTTTCCGGCCGTTCTGGACGGCATCGACCGACGAGGCTCCGAAACAGGCCCAATCCTGGATCAACGCGCGTGCGGAGACGGCACTCGACTCGCCCGCGTTCGGCCGCTCGCTCCGGATCCGCCGCTGCGTCATCCCGGCCGATGCCTTCTACGAGTGGGACCGGAACGCGACGCCGCGCCAGCCCTACGCCATCGGCCCGGCAGCGGAGGGTGGCATGCTGGCGCTGGCCGGGATCTGGAGCCCGGTCCATGGCGAGGCGCCGACGACCGCCATCCTGACGACCTCGCCCAACGAGCTGGTCGCTCCGGTGCACAATCGAATGCCGGTGATCCTCCATCTGGACTCGCTCGACGCATGGCTCGATCCGGTCGCCGACCTCGGGCTGATTCAGTCGCTCCTGGTGCCGGCCCGTGCCAGCTCCCTCCGGATCTGGCCGGTCAGCACCGCCGTGAATCACGTCGCATCCGACGGTCCTGAGCTGCTCCGGCCGATCGACCTGGCGCCGACGCTGGGATTCGCCTAGGAGCTCTCCGAGCGGCCGCGTCGCGTCCCGGCGAGCCACCAGGCGGCCGGCAGGAGGCCGGCGGCGAGCGCGATCTTGAGGCCGTCGCCGATGAGGAATGGCACGGCTCCGAGCTCGAGGGCCGTGACCAGGTCAACGTCGATGGAGCTGGCAAGGTACGGCACGCCCAGCGCGTAGATGACGAGGTTGCCGAGCACCATGATCCCGACGGTGCCCGGGACGGAGCGATCGAGCCCGCGACGGGCGAGCCACCCGACGAGCGCGGCTGCGAGGACGAAGCCGACGATGTAGCCGAACGACGGGAAGTCGAGGCCGGAGCGCTGCTCGCTGAACCATGGCACGCCGGCCATGCCGGCGACGAGGTAGAGCACCATGCCGAGCCCGCCGCGGATGGGCCCCAGCGCCGCGCCCGACAGCAGCACGGTGAATGTCTGGAGGCTGATCGGCACCGGCGTGAACGGGAGCGGGATCGAGACCTGCGCGGCCAGGCCGGTGAGAACGGCGGCCCCGAGCACGAGCGCAAGGTCGCGCACGAGGCTGCCCGGGATCAGGTCGGCCAGCACGCGGGGCCGATCGACAAGGGGCCGATCAGCGACGTCCATCGTTATCGTCATCGCGCGCAGCCTAGCATGCGTCTGAGATCGCTAAGCGGGTCAGCCGCCGATCGACGCGAGGGCGGCCAGGGCCGACCCACGGGCGCCGGCCATGTCCAGGTCTGGGACCAATTCGAAGGTGGCGACCGCCGCCTGCTCCTCACGCAGGCTCGTGCTCGCCCGGACCCGGTCGAGAAACCATGCGCCGAAGTGCGGGGCGGCTTCCACGACGCCCCCGCCGACGAAGTACGCGGACGGGTCGATGAAGCCGGCGGCGATGGTGAACAGCCGCCCAAGCGCGCCCGCCTGCTGCTCGAAGAGCTTCAGGGCGAGCTCGTCGCCCCTTACGCCGTAAGTTCGGACGTCCTTCGCGGCCTGGTCGATCGGCATGGTCGCCAGCGGATGGTCGGGATAGCGGGACAGCCAATACGGGAGCAGGTTCCGGACGATCCCGGTCAGGGAGGCGAAGCTCTCGACGTCGCCGGGATTGCCGCAGGCGCAGGTCGGCATCGGCTGGTCATCGGCCAGGAGGCCGCCGGTGAAGATCTGGACATGCCCGAGCTCTCCGGCCTGGCCGGACGCCCCGCGGATGACCGCTCCCGCCTCGATCACCCCGCCACCGAGCCCGGTGCCGACGATGGCCGAGACGCTGGAGCGCATCGGCGCATCGGCTCCGAAATGAACGTGGTGGGCATAGAGGGCAGCGGCGTTGCCATCGTTGTTGTAGACCACCGGCAGGCCGACGTGCGCCTCCAGCGCGCCGCGCACGTCGTATCCCCACCACGCCGGTTGCGCGAAGTTGGTCGCGCCCTTGAGGCTGATGACCCCATCGGCGCTGGCGGGGCCCGGCGTGTCGAGGCCGACCGCCACAACCCGCTCCGGACCGATGCCGGTCAGCGCCAACGCCCGGTGCATCGCGTCGGCCATGGCGGCGATCGCCGCTTCCGGCCCGTCGCCGACACGGCTCGGGATCTCGAAGCGCAGATCGCGATCGATCAGGAACCGGCCAGATGTGTCGAGCACGGTGGCCGTGTTCTTGGTCGCCCCGTTGTCGATCCCGACCACGACGTCGCTCGCATGCATCGGCGCATCGTACCGTCGCGCTGGCGCGTGTGGTCCCCCCGGCACGATCCGGTGCGCGGCTTGACGGTGCACCGGTCGCCCCTCGCCAGCGCGTTGATGCCGGTCCCGATCAGTCATCTCGGGTCGGCGCCAATTGCTTCCCGCGCTCTGCGAGAATGTGTCGCATGGCGGTACCGATCCCCACCATCCACGTGGCGCGCGACCAGAACCACCTGGCCTGGGATCCCGCAATTCCGCCCGTGGCGAGCGTCGCGTCAGGGGAAGTGGTGGAGTTCGACTGCCTCGACGCCTCGAATGGCCAGCTGACAGCCGAGTCCACGACGGAGTCACTGGCCGACCTGGACTTCGCCCGCGTGGACCAGGTCAGCGGACCCATCGAGGTCGACGGCGCGGAGCCCGGCGATACGCTCCAGATCGACCTCCTCGAGTTCGAGCCGGCCGGCTGGGGCTGGACCGCGTCGATCGCCGGTTTCGGGCTGTTGGCCGAGGACTTTCCAGACGGCTTCTACAAGGTCACGCGGTTCGACCCATCGAGTGGGAGCGCGGAGTTTTGGCCGGGCATCATCCTGCCGCTTGCGCCGTTCTGCGGCGAGCTGGGGGTCGCACCGGCCACCGGGCCGCTGTCGACCATCCCGCCGGATCTCCATGGCGGCAACATGGACACGCGCCACCTGGTCGCCGGGTCGACGCTCTTTCTCCCGGTCTTCCACGCGGGCGCGCGGTTCTCGGTCGGCGACGGGCATGCGACCCAGGGCGACGGCGAGGTGTCCGGGACCGCCATCGAGACGCCGATGCGGGCGCGAATCCGCCTCACCGTGCGCAAGGACGTGCACGTCACCGGCCCGGAGTTCCTGGCGGCGGCGGATCCGCATGCAGCGATGCGCAATGGCGCGCGGTACGCCACCGACGGGATCGGGCCCGACCTGATGCAGGCGGCCCGCGACGCCGTGCGCCGCATGATCGAGTGGCTCGGGCGCGAGCACGGGCTGGATCCGATGCAGGCCTACCTGCTTTGCAGCGTTGCGATCGACCTGCGCATCAGCGAGATCGTCGACGTTCCGAACTTCGTCGTCACCGCCTATTGCCCGCTCGGCCTCTTTGCGTAGTCGGCGAGTTTGACGGAGGGCCGGCGTGGCCGCCGGCCCTCGCATCGGTCAATACCTTGGTGGCTCCGATGCAGCAACGGGGGCATCCGGAGTGGTTGCATCGCCACCGTAGACCTTCCCGACGCGATCCAGCGCTTCGGGATCGCGAGCCCGCAGCACGAAGTAGACGATGACGCCAAGCAGCATCCAGATCCCGACGATTGGAGCCGTCCATTGCAGCGCGGTCTCGTAGGGAGGGAGCTCGATGTCGAGGATCGGGATCGTCACCCCGCCGATCACGGCGAGGGCGGCCGGGATCATGGCGATGACCCCCAGGACCGGCACGACCACGTGCTTGAGGACGTTGAACTCGTCGCGCCGCTCGCGCCAGAAGTAGCCGATGCAGGCAATGTTCACCGCGATGTAGATCCCGGCGAAGATCAGCCCGAGCATCGTGCCGAGGAAGACGTAGACGTTGAGCCCGCCGAAGCTCCCGGCTCCCTCGGGGGTCGGGAACGGGTCGTTGGCGAGCACGAAGCCGAGCACGACCGCAATGATCAGGGCCGTCACGGCCTGGAAATGCACGGCGTTGACGGGGGCGCGCGTCTCGGGGTGGACCGCGGCGAAGAAGCGCGGCAGCAGTGAGGCGCGGCCCATCGCGAAGAGCGACCGGGTGGCCGCCGTCGCACCTGCGTTGGCATTCGCCAGCGAGCTGTTGAGGATCGCAAATACGATCAGAAGCCCACCGATCCCGGGCAGTACCTGCTCCGCCATGAAGCCCCATGGATCGCCGTCGTGCGAGGTGTAGAAGCCGAGCATCTCGTCGGGCCCGAAGAAGACCGTGGCCGCGTAGTAATTGAAGATGTAGAAGAGACCGACCAGGATTGCGGACCAGATCACCGCGCGCGGGATGGTCCTGCGCGGCTCCCGCGTCTCCTCTCCCAGCGGAGCCGCGGCCTCGAAGCCGATGAACGCCAGCAGGCAGAAGATCATCCCCTGGAATGCCGGCTTCACCCCCTCGTCGCCCGGGATGAACACGTTCAACGTGTTCTCGTCGGCGTTGACGATGAGGAGCGTCGAGATGAGCATGAAGATCGCAACCTCGATTACGCCCAGCACGACGCCGGCGCGCGTGGAGAGCGCGATTCCCCGGTAGGTCAGCCACCAGACGGCCAGCCCGCACAGGATTGCCAGCGCGACCCAGGCGTACTCGAAATTGACGCCCAGGTACGAGGACAGGAAGATGGCCCCGTAGAAGCCGAAACCCCCCAGCAGCAGCGGCATCACCAGCGGCTCGGCCAGGGCAAAGCCCCAGGCCACCAGCCATCCGACGAATGAGCCGAGCCCACGCCCCACGTAGGTGTACATCCCGCCGGCCGACGGAAGGTGCCGGGCCAGCTCGGCCATCGAGAATGCGGTGAACAGGACGGCGATCATCGCAAAGAGCACGGCGAGCGGCGTGATGCCGCCTGCGAAGGATGTGGCGGCGCCGATGGACAGGGCGGTCGCAACCGCCGGCGCCATGTGGGTGATCGACTGGAAGAGCACCTCGGTCATGCCGATGGCGTTTCGTTCCAGCGACGGTGACCCCCCTGATACGTGCGCGGTCGAGGTCACGGGAATGTCCTCCTCCGATGCCTCCCCTTGAGCGTTACCCGCCGTGCCTTGGCGGGCGGCACGCGGAGCATACGCCCCGACCGATGCCCCGCAGGATCGCCGGCTCGTGCCGTCAGCCTATCGGCTCAGCCTCCGATACCGCCGCACCGAGAGGGGCAGGAACAGCGCGATGATCAGCACCGGCCAGACGAACGCCATGAGGGTCGCGTTCTGCGCCACCCATGACCCGCCACCGACTCCGGGATTTCCGAACAGGTCGCGCGTCGCGTAGATCGTGGCCGACAGCGGGTTCCACTCCGCGATGAAGCCCAGCCAGGCGGGCATCGTCTCCGGGGGTGCGAAGGCCGCGGTGACCATCGTGAGCGGGAAGAGGACGGTCCACACCGCGTTCACGGCAGATGGGCCGGGGATGATCAGCCCGAGGAAGATCCCGATCCACAGCATCGCGAACCGCAGCAGCAGGAGGAGGCCGAACGCCGCCGCGGTCTCGCCGATTCCGCCATGCCACCGCCAGCCGAGCACCAGGCCGGCGGCGATCATCTTGACCAGTCCCACGGTCGAGTAGAGCATGTCGGTGAAGCTGCGGCCGAGGGACCACCGCCGAGGAGGCCATCGGCATCGACCGGAACCGGTCGGTCACGCCCCGCTCGGCGTCGACCGAGATCGACGACATCGTCTCGCCGATCCCGAAGGCCATCGTCATCACGAACATGCCCGGCAGGAGGAACTCCATGTAGCTGCCGCCGTCGGGTACCTGCATTGCGCCGCCGAACAGCAGCCCGTACAGCGCGACGAGCATGATCATGAACGCCCAGCCAGCGACGACCTGGAGCGGCTGGCGGAACCAGTAGTTGATCCCGCGCAGGGTCAGGGTCCAGGCGTCGACGAATGTCCAGCGCAGCTGGTCGATGAGGGAGTTCGGAGCGTCGGGGACCGCGATCGCGGTCCGAGTGGTGGTCGTCATGCTGCCTCCTCGGTGGTCGTGTCGGGGGCGGGCTCGGCCGGCCGCCCGGTGAGCTCCATGAAGACCTCGTCGAGCGTGGGACGTCGCACGGCCAGGTCCTCGGCCGACAGGTTCGCCGCGCCGAGGGCCGCGAAGATCTCGCTCATCACCCGCATGCGGTCCTGGACGGGAGCGCTGACGCGACGGTTGTCCGGGTCGATATCGGCCGGTGCGCCGGCTGCCCGCTCCACGATCGCCGCGGCGGCGGGAAGGTCGGCCGCATCGTGCAGCACGACGTCGACCCGGTCGCCGCCGATGCGCGACTTCAGCTCGTCCGGCGTCCCGTTCGCGATCACCCGCCCGGTGTCGATGACGCAGATCTGGTCGGCCAGCTGGTCCGCCTCGTCGAGGTACTGGGTGGTGAGCACGACCGTCGTGCCGTCGGCCACGAGCGCGCGGATGGAGGCCCAGACCTCGTTTCGGCCGCGGGGATCCAGGCCGGTGGTCGGCTCGTCGAGGAACAGGACCTCGGGAGCCAGGATCAGGCTGGCCGCGAGGTCGAGCCGTCGCCGCATGCCGCCCGAGTATTGCTTCACCGCCTTCCTGCCGGTATCGGCGAGGTCGAAGTGCTCGAGGAGCTCGTCGGCCCGCAGCTCCGCCCGCCGCCTGCCAAGGTGGAACAGGCGGCCGAACATCACCAGGTTCTGGCGCCCGCTGAGCACTTCGTCGACGGCCGCACTCTGACCCACCAGGCCGATGCGCTGGCGCACGCGACCCGCCTCGCGCACGACGTCGAAGCCGGCCACCTCCGCCCGGCCTCCGTCGGGCCGGAGCAGCGTGGCGAGGATCCGCACCGCCGTCGTCTTGCCCGCCCCGTTCGGCCCCAGCAGCCCACACACGCTGCCCCGCCTGACGACGAGATCGAATCCGTCGAGCGCCCTGGTCGAGCCGTACCGCTTATCCAGCCCCTCGGCGACGACCGTGCTGTTTCGTTCTCCCATGCGCGCCCTCCCTTAAACTCTATACGCCGTACGAAGTAGATCGGCATGATACCGTACGCCATACGGAGATTGTCAAGGGGAAGGTGATGTCGCCCGAGTACAGCGGTCGCGGAGACGCCGTTCGCAGCATGGAGCTGCTCTGGGGCCGGGCGGCGCCCGGATCGCGCGGGCCGAAGCAGGGGACCGACCTCGAGGCCGTCGTGCGGGCGGCGATCGATCTTGCCGACGCCGAAGGGCTCGAAGCAGTCTCGATGCGCCGGGTCGCGGAGCGCCTCGGCCTGGGCACGATGTCGCTCTACACCTACGTGCCCGGAAAGGGTGAG
>Ga0136633_1000097_pt1 | contig 61480 bp, 64 predicted proteins | sample AntDrymeUQ832206_2_FD_105494 | JGI IMG/M metagenome (GOLD analysis project Ga0136633, IMG submission 105494) | Polar desert sand microbial communities from Dry Valleys, Antarctica - metaG UQ83 (22.06) | ecosystem: Environmental > Terrestrial > Soil > Desert | place: Antarctica: Dry Valley...
CCAGGTCGATCTTCATGATCACGGTGGTGGACCAGGTGAGCCCTTGGTTGATGCCGAGCAGCACGTTGGCGGCGATGACCCACCCCCACGACGGCGCCCAGATCAGCAGCAGGGGCACCGGCGCCCCGATGAGCCAGCCGGTCACGAGGACGGGTTTGCGGCCGTAGCGGTCCGACAGGGTGCCGGCGAAGAAGTTCGTGACGGCCTTCACGGCGCCGAAGGCGGCGATGAACGTGAGCGCGGCGGTGAACGCGGTGAGGTGGAACTCGCGTTCGGCCAGCAGCGGAAGGACGGTTCGTTCTTGCCCGATCATCCCTCCGACGAGGGCGTTGATACCGACGAGAAGCGCGAACTGGGCGAGGTTATCGCGCAGGCCGAGCCGCGGCCCAGCAGAGGCCTCGACGGCGGTCATCCGGTCCGCAGGTCAGTGCCGGTGGCGTCGCGCCACTCGTCGGGGCCGCCCACAAGGACCGACAGGTCCCGATGGCCGGCACGCTCGAGAAGGCTGGCGCCGGTCATGGCCCGCTCCCCGTGCCCGCACATGACGGTGATCGGACCCTCGAGCAGAGTGGCGTCAGTGAGGGCGCCGAGCTCGATGTGGATGGCGTCCGGGAGATGACCTGCGGTCCATTCGGGGTCCTGGCGGACATCGAGCACCGTCGCCGCCATGCGGGCGGGGTGGACGAGCGGGATCGACGCAACCGGCATCCCAGCGTCGACCCAGGTCGCGAGGCCACGGTCGAGCTCACCGAGGATCGCCTCGTGGCCGACGGTGAGGCATTGGCGGACCAGGTCGGCCCGGTCGGTGCTGTCGTCGAGCACGAAGACCACGGGCTGGTCGAGTGGGACGAGCCAGCCGAGCCAGCTGGCGAACACCGACCGGTGCTCGATCGAGATCGCCCCCTCGGGGTGCAACTGCGAGTAGGTGTCGATCGGTCGGGCGTCGACGAGCACGGCACCGTCGGCGAGGCGGGTTTGCACGGTCTCGAGGTCGAGCCGGGACAGGGTGGGAACCGAAGGGTACAGGCGGGGACCGTGCCGGTTGATCTCGGGGAGCAGACGGAAGTAGCTCGGGAAGCTCCCGAGACCGGAGAGGAGCGTCTCGACAAACTCGTCCTCGTCGTCGATGCCCAGCAGCGGGTTGGTGGTCCGCTCGCGACCGATGGTGCTTGTGCGCGACGCGCCCGCCGGCGCCGAGCAGAACGACCCGGCACCGTGGGTGGGGTAGACGGGCAGGTCGTCGGGCAACGTGAGGATCTCGCCGCGGAGGGCCTGGAACAGATCTCGAGCCAGTTCCTCGCGGTGGTCTTCACCGAGCAGGTCGGTCCGCCCGACGGCGCCGACCATCAGCGACCCACCCGAAAACAGCCCCACTGGCGCCCCACCGTCGACGAGGAGGTAGGCGAGGTGGTCCGGGGTGTGCCCGGGCGTGGCGATCGCCCGCAGCTCGACCTCGGCCGCGACGTCGACGGACTCGCCGGCGTGGATCGGCCGGTGCGCGAACTCGAGACCGGCCCCGGCCGACGCCAGGAACGCCGCGCCGTCGGCCGCCAGCTCGGGGCTGCCGGAGATGTAGTCGGCGTGAGAGTGGGTGTCGGCAGTCCAGGTGATGTGCCAGCCACGCTCGGCTGCAACCCGACGCTGCCGGTCGGGGAACCGCGCCGGGTCCACCACCAGCGCGGTGCCGTCACCCAGACCCACGACGTAGGACGAGTGCCCGAGGCCCTCGTCCACCACCGGTTCGATCTCGATCATCGATCAGGTCGAAGCTCGCGCGGTCGCAGACAACGTCACGACCCGCTGGTCGCGCACAGCTGTCGGAAGCTCCGGTAGGTGGCGTCGCCTCTGGTGAGCTCGCCGAACTTGGTCGCCCGGGCTGCGGTCTCGGGGCCGCTCGTTGCTGCAGTCCGCTTCATCCCTCGTCAGCTGCGGTTACCTCGATGGCCTGTGTGAAGCCCATGGCTCTCCTTCCTGCGGTCACGTTGATCGACAGTCCCAACTCTGCGTCTCCTCGTGGAGTGTGTCAAGTAATCATTCGAAGACTTGACAATCGAAGAGATGGACTGAAGGATGGGCGCATGGTGACAGCGGTGCGAAGGACCGCTCTTCGTAGATTCGCCGAAGTGACCGAGGCGCTCGCCCGCGGACGCAGGGCAGAGTTACGTGAACCTCGGCACCACCGGCGCCTACGGCACCCGCTCCCCAACAGCCGACCGGACCCGAGCCTGTCTGATCCACTCAATGAAACGTGGTGCGCTGCACCCCGACCGAACCAAAGGAGAACACGATGGCTGCTGACGACAAGGTCGTCCTGGGACTCACCCACGCCGAAGACGACCCCGAGAGCGTTCTGATCTGCTACCTGCTCGGCGTCGAGGCACTACGAGCGGGCAAGCAGGCCCTCATGTGGCTCACCAAGGACGGCATCAACGTTGCCACGGAAGGCTTCGCGGCCACGGTCAACGTTCCGAACGCGCCGTCGATCGCCGACCTGCACACCGAGTACGTCGAGAAAGGCGGACGGTTCTACGCCTGCCCCGTCTGCGTGAAGACCCGAGGGATGGAAGACGCATCGTGGGCCAAGGGCGCCGAGGTCAAGGGCGCGCCCTCCTTGTTCGAGTTCACTCAGGGCGGCGCCCTCACGTTCAACTACTGAGCCGGATCGTCACACGACGGCGCCCATCGTCGCCAAGCCACCGGAGATATGTGTTCTCGGACGGCGAGGTGGCCGCGGTCATCGACCCCCAGCGCGACATCGACCTGGTCGAGTCGGTGTTGGCCGAGCGGAGTCTGCGTCCCACCCATATGTTCGAGACGCACATGCTCGACCGAGCCGGCCTCCACTGATGCCCCCGTGGCCGGAGTTGACCGCCGCCGGCCTCGTCGTCGGCGTGCTGTTCGGCTTGTTCGGTGTCGGCGGGTCCAGCTTCGCCTCCCCCGCGCTCGGACTACTCGGCGTCCCCGGACTGATCGCGGTCGCCGCCCCGCTGCCAGCCACCATCCCCGCCGCCATAATCGGCATGGTCACCTACGTTCGCCGCCGGCAGGTCGAATGGCCCGTCGCCCGCTGGTCGATCTACGGCGGGGTGCCAGGCACCATCGTCGGCGCGCTGCTCTCCAGGTACGTCGGCGGCCGAGTCCTGCTCATCGCATCAGGCATCGTGCTCGCCGCCGTCGGCGCTCGCATCCTGTCACCGCTCCCGGAGGACCGCCTCGCCGGCCACGCCCGTCGCCGAGCCGGTCTCGTGATCCCCGCGGCCGCAGCGATCGGACTGTTCACCGGACTGCTGGCCAACGGCGGCGGCTTCCTGCTCGTACCCCTGTTCGTGCTGGTACTCGGCCTCACCATGCCCGAGTCGGCCGGGACCAGTCTCGTGGTCATCTCCGTGCTGTCCATCCCAACGCTGATCACGCACTGGGCTCTCGGCCACATCGACTGGGCTATTGCCGCGGCATTCGCCTTCGGCGCCATCCCAGGCGCTGCAATCGGGTCCCGGCTCGCTCAACGACTCCCCGCAGACACGATGAAACGCGCCTTCGGAGTGCTGCTGATTGTCTTCGCCCTCTACTTTGTCGGCCGGCAGCTCATCGATGCGTGAAGCCGACGAACGCCCGGGCCCGTGCCGACGACGCACCCTCGAGAGCGATTCGCTGCCCGCTCAGCGGCCGAAGGCTCCCGGACGCATCCTGACGAGTAACCCCTCGCCCTCGGGGGTACCATGGTCATGTCTGTTCGTCCGGTGGCCGTCCAGCCCCGACGGACTACGCCTCTGCCAATGGCTAAGGCAGAGCGCCGAGGGCCACAGCCTCGCCGTCGTGCACCTCTCCGGTGTGGCCGTTGGCTTGGCTGAGCGAGTACGCGGCCTCGAGCTCGGAGCCGACGGCTACCTCACCAAACCGGTCGCGCCCGAGGAACTCGTTGCCACACTGCGAGCCTCGATCCGAGCGAGATCGGGCCAGAACCGCTGACCAACGTGGTGGGCGGCGGCCTGACACCGAGCACCTCGACGAACTCGCGTTCCGTCATCATGGGAATGGTCAGCGCGGTGTGCAGCGCCGACTTCGAGGCCCAGCGCCTCGGCGGCGGCGCTGAGCTTCAACACGAGCCGGCGTCTACCTGCCGGTGCGCTCGCGGTGCTTACACCCTGGCCAGCAGCAGGGTCGACGCTGCCCTTCCTCGAGCTCCTCCTGGGTTCGGCGAATGCGGCGAGCGCGGGTGGTCTCCTGCTTGGCGTCCTCGACCCAGCAGATGAACTCGTTGCGGGCGAGAGACGAGATGTCCTTCCAGGCATCGAGCGCCGCGGCATTGACCAGTAGGGCCCTGCGCAGGTCATCCGGAAGCTTGTGCACCGCCCCACCGGGCACTCGCGGGCCGCTCACAAGGACAACGGTAGTGGCCGTGTGAGTTCCTCGTTTCGGAGCGCGCGTTATGATCGATGCCTGCGCGCACCCGGCCGGTTATCGGGCGATCTCGAACCTGGCCTACGAGGTTGAGATCAAGGAGCCAATCTATCGCCGTCCGACAGAGCGCTTCTGGCGTGGGCGCGAGGTCGCCATCGCCGATCAGGCAGTCGGCGCAGTCCTGGCCGGCATCAGGACTGCACGACTCCGTTTGCCAGCCAACCAGCGGACAGGCGGTGCAGCTCGTGTCGCTGGCTCTCCCAGAGCATGAAGTGAGAAGCACACGGCACGGTGACCAGCGCCTTGTCTGACGTACCGAGGTCCTCGTAGAGGTGTTGCACGTTCGTTGCCAAGATGGTGGTGTCAAGCGCTCCCCGAACGATCAGGGTCGGGGCCACTACCTGGCCGGCAGTCGTCGCGTTCCATCCCCACTGGGAGGTGACCGGGATCCTCATGACCCCACCGGGAGGACCCCATGAAGCGCCCACAGAGTCGTGCTGGTTGACGCTGGCCTGGGAGGTGGACCGTCTGATCAACCGTCCTCTCACGGAGCTCGTGCACCCGGAGGACGCTGACCGGCTCGGCACCGACCTCAACGCCGTGGTCGCCCGGCCCGGCATCCACGCCCCGTTCGAGTTCCGGGCCCGGAACCGCAGTGGCGAGTGGCGCTTTCTCGAAGCCGTCGGCACCTGCCTGATGGACGATGCCGCCCTGGGCGGCATGGTGGTCAACGTGCGGGACGTCACCGAGCGGGTGACGCTCGAGCACGAGCTCACCCACCAGGCGCTGCACGACGGCCTCACCGGGCTGGCCAACCGGGACCTGTTCCTGCGCCGGGTGGAGGACGCCATGGGAGGGACCGAGGGGACCCGCAACCGGGTCGAAATCCTCTTCGTGGACCTGGACGACTTCAAGAAGGTGAACGACAGCCTGGGCCACGGGGTGGGCGACGAGGTGCTGGTGGCGGTGGCCGACAAGCTGCGCCACTGTGTCCGCACCGCCGACACCGTGGCCCGCCTCGGTGGCGACGAGTTCGCCGTCCTGCTGGCCGACCGGTGGGAGAAGTGCGCCGTGGTGGCGGAACGAATCGTCGACGCCATGCGCCTGCCGGTGGCGGTCGACGGACAGCACGTCACCGTCCGGGCCAGTGTGGGCCTGGCCAGCAGCGACGCCCGCACCGAGGCGTCCGACCTCCTCCGTCAGGCCGACCTGGCCATGTACGTGGCCAAGACCGAGGGCAAGGCCCGGTGGGTGGCCTTCCGGCCCGAAATGCTTCAGCAGTTCCTGGACGAGCTGCAGCTGGAGCGGGCCCTGCAGGCGGCCGTGGCCGAGGACCGGCTCGAGGTCCATTACCAGCCCATCATCGACCTGGCCACCGGCGCCTTCACCGGCGCCGAGGCGCTGGCCCGCTGGACCGATCCCGAGTGGGGACCGGTATCGCCGGTCCAGTTCATCCCGGTGGCCGAGCGCAGCGAGCTCATCGAGGTCATCGGCCGCTTCGTGCTGGGCCGGGCCTGCCGGTGGGCCAGCCGGTGGGAGCGCGTGTCCGGCCGGCTGCTGTCGCACATCGCCGTCAACGTGTCGGCCCGCCAGCTGCGGGGCGCCACCCTGGTGGACGACGTGCGATCGGCCCTCGAGGAGTCCGGTCTGGCGGCAGAGAAACTGGTGCTCGAGATCACCGAGTCGATGCTGATCGACGAGCGCGACGCCGTCATCGAGCGCCTTGAGATCCTGCGCCGCCTGGGTGTGCGCATCGCCATCGACGACTTCGGGACCGGGTACAGCTCCCTCAGCTACCTGGAGCGGCTGCCGGTGGACGTGCTGAAGATCGACCGTACGTTCATCGCCGGCCTCGGAAACCCGGGCGAGCGGAGCCTCGTCCCCGCCATCCTGGAGCTGGCCCGGACCCTGGGGCTGGCCACGGTGGCCGAGGGCGTGGAGACCGAGGAGCACGGGCGCCGCCTGGCCGAGCTCGGCTGCCAGCTGGCCCAGGGCTTCCACTACTCGAGGCCGATCTCCGAAAGCGAGGTGGCCGAGGTCATCGACGGTCTGCGCATCGCCCCGCCGGCCCTGGCCGTTCCCGCCCGGAACGCCTGACGCGGAGGAGGCGGGTCCTGGCCATCGACACCGATTTCAACCCCAACCTGCCCTCGGCCTGGAAGGATGGCGTTCTCTTCGACGGCAGATTTCGTCGTGTTCAGCTGTTTTGGATGGGCTCTTGCTAGAAAGAGTGGGGTGTCCTCGAATGCAACATTTCGGGTATTGACATCTACTTGTGCGCAGTTAGGCTCCTCGCCGCGAACACTCGAGCCCGGCCCTCATTGGTGTCGGCTGATGAAGTGGGGGGACAAGGATGAATCGGAGGCGTGTACTCCTTGGTGTGCTGACGCTGTGTTGGGCTGTTTCGGCGGCCTCGCCGAGTCGAGCCGATGTCGGGGGAGACAAGGCGACACTCCAGCAGATCCGCCAGCTCAGCGGTCGATACCACTCGATAGCGCAGGCCAAAACGGCGGGTTTCGTCGCCGATGAGGTATGTGTCAGCGCACCGGGTCTCGGAGGCATGGGTTATCACTACGTCAACGGCGCACGGATCGACGGCAAGCTGGACGTCGCCCATCCGGAGGTCCTGCTCTTCGCCTCGAAGCCAGGAGGTGGCCACCGGCTCACCGGCGTCGAGTACATCGTCATTGATGCCGATCAGAGCCTGGCCACATCGGGCGACCGACCCGTCCTGGCAGGTCACCCGTTCGATGGCCCGATGCCGGGCCACTTCCCAGGGATGCCAGTCCACTACGACCTCCATGTGTGGGCGTGGGCCGACAATCCGGCGGGGTCGTTCGCCACGTGGAATCCGGCGATCACCTGTCCGTAGTGTCAATCGCGGGCGGTCCGGAGAAGGCAGGCGTTTCCCCTCCGGACCGCAACGGTGACTGCGGCTGACGGCGGACGCCAGGCCGAGGAAACGAGCCCAGCGCTCAGCCCGCAGCAATCGCACGCGCGCAGTTTCGAGGTCATCCACCCTTTCGCCGACGGCAACGGGCAGGCCGACGCCCCGGCATCGCCGGCTGAAGACACGCGCCACGTCCTCAGTGGTGGTCCCGGGTAGCCTGCCCAAGCCGCTTCGCACTGTCCGAACCGGGGACCGACGTGTACACGACCAGCTGGGCTCCGGCCTGGTCGAGCACGGCCAGGCGGTGGTGGTCGAATTCGAGCGGGCCGGCCACGGGGTGTGCAAACGCGCGGCGGGTGGTCACGAACGGTGCCTTCCACAACGCCATGGCTCTCGACGTCGCCATGGGGGGCAGTACCAACACGGTGCTCCACATCCTGGCCGCCGCCCACGAGGGGGGGATCGACTTCACCATGGCCGACATCGACACACTCAGCCGGCGGGTCCCCACCATCTGCAAGGTGGCGCCCGCCGACGACCGCTTCCACGTCGAGGACGTGCACCGGGCCGGAGGCGTCATGGCCATCCTCGGTGAGCTCGAACGGGCCGGGCTGATCGACACCTCGGTCCCCACCGTGCATACCTCATCGCTGGCCGAAGCCCTGCGTCACTGGGATGCGCGGCGCGACGACTGCGCCGAGGAGGTGCAGCAGTTCTTTCGCGCCGGCCCGGGTGGCGTCCGCACGCAGCAGGCGTTCAGCCAGTCCTCTCGTTGGCGCTCCCTCGACGTCGACCGCGCCGGGGGCTGCATCCGCGCCGTGGACCATGCCTACAGCGCCGACGGGGGCCTCGCCGTCCTGTACGGCAACATCGCCACCGACGGGTGCATCGTCAAGACGGCCGGCGTCGACGGGACGAGGCTCATGTTCACCGGCCCGGCCCGGGTATACGAGAGTCAAGAAGACGCGGTGGACGGCATCCTCGGCGGCCGAGTGCAGCCAGGCGACGTTGTGGTCGTGCGCTACGAGGGACCCCGGGGCGGCCCGGGGATGCAGGAGATGTTCTACCCGACCACGTACCTCAAGAGCGCGGGACTCGGCCAGGCGTGCGCGTTGTTGACCGACGGGCGGTTCTCCGGCGGGACGTCAGGCCTGTCGATCGGCCACGTCCCACCGGAGGCGGCCGAGGGCGGCGCCATCGGTCTGGTCTGTGACGGCGACCTCATCGCTATCGACATTCCCCACCGGACAATCGAGCTGGTCGTCGACGACGCCACGCTGGCGGCGCGTCTGCGCGAAGAGCGCGCACGTGGCGTAGAGGCGTGGACGCCGGCCCGACGCGTGCGGGCGGTGTCCGCCGCGCTCCGCGCCTACGCCGCCTTCACGACGTCGGCCGCCCGGGGCGCCGTGCGAGATGTGGACCGCCCATTCGAGTCCGCAGAAGTACACCGGAGCCCGGCGGGCGGGGAGGTCAGTCACCCAGTGGCCTGACGGGTTGCCCAGGCCCGTCCAGCACGACGTGCGGGCCGGTGCTCCCTTCCCGGAGGACCTGCCGTGGCGGCTCCGTGTTCCAGGCCAGGTCGACGACGACGGCCTCGGCTTTTCCGCCGCGCGTCCCAGCCGCGACGGCGTGGGGGATGACGTCCTGACTGCCACCGCCGCACGGGATGATCGGGCCCGTCCCCGGTCCCGTTGCGCCGCCGGCGCGGCCGGGCGGTGCGCCGCCGGCGACGACGCGGCGCTCGTTGCGCAGGCCGGCGGCGGAGCGGACGCGGCCGACGGTCATGCCGAGCCAGGTCGCCGCCGCCGCCACACTCTGGCTCTGGGTCAGGAGGCCGACGACGAGGTGGGCGGGGGCGACCTGTTCGTTGTTGACGGCTGCCTCCGCCTCGCCGAGCTCGACGATGTGCGCGACCGTCGCGTCGACCGCCATGGCTCCCTCGAAGCGCCGCTCGGCGGGGGAGTCGGCCATCGACCCCGCCGGCCGACCGCTGCGTTCGGTGCTCGCCCCCTCGCTCCACCCGAGCACGGTGACGATCTCGTCACGCCAGTCGACGGGGTTCACGCCGAGGGCCGCCAGCAGTCCCTGTGCGGGGCTTGGGGTCCGCGTGAGCGCCAGGCCGATGTGGTCGGCGGTGACGGTCTCCTCACCCCGTCGGCGAGCCTCCTCTGCCGCGTCGCGGAGGAACGAGGCCAGCCATGAGGCGTGGTGCAGGGTGCCTATGAGCCGAGTCTAGGAGTCGGGAGACGACGCAGGACGATCCTGGTACGCCATGCGTCCAGGCGGCTGGGCCACCGGGTCCGGCGCCTTGCCGTCGGGATACGAGAGCGTGCAGGGCGCTCCGACGGCGACCGTGAAGGGGTCGCCATGGTGCAGGAGGTCGAGCGGTTCGCCGGCGAGCAGCTCGTACCCGGCGCCGTCGGGGGCGACGTCGACCTTGAGGCGCCGGCCCCTGTAGAGCAGGCGGAAGGCCAGCCGGGTGAGCGGTGCGACCAGTCGCGGCGCGAAGGCGAGGGTGTCGCCGTGGTCCCGGAGGCCTCCGAAGCCGGCCACCGCGGCCAGCCAGGCGCCGGCGAGGGAGGCGAGGTGCAGGCCGTCGCCGGTGTTGCCGGCCAGGTCGCGCAGGTCGATGGTGGCCGTCTCACGGAAGTAGCGGTAGGCGAGGTCCATGTGGCCGACCTCGGCTGCGACCACGGCCTGGATGGCGGCCGAAAGTGAGGAGTCGCGCACCGTGATGGCCTCGTAGTACGCGAAGTCCCGGCGCTTCTGCTCGTCGCTGAACTGGTCGCCGCAGGCGAAGAGGGCGAACACCAGGTCGGCCTGCTTCACGACCTGGCTGGAGTACAAGAGGTAGTAAGGGAAGTGCAGCAACAGGGGGTACTCCCCGGGTCGGGTGCCGGCGAAGTCCCAGCGCCGGTAGCGGGTGAAGCCCTCCGCTTGCGACGTGACGCCCAGTTCGTCGTCGAAGGGGACGACCATGGCGTCGGCCGCGGTGAGCCAGGCGGCCGCCTCCGCATCCGCGACCCCGACCTCGACGGCCCGCTCCGGACAGCGGGCGACGACCTCGGCGGCGGCCCGGAAGTTGCGGGCCGCCATGAGGTTGGTGAACACGTTGTTGTCACCGAGGGCCGAGTACTCGTCCGGTCCCGTCACGCCGTCGATGCGGAAGCATCCCGCCGCGTCGTGGTGCCCGAGCGACCGCCACAGCCGGGCCGTCTCGACCAGGAGGTCGAGACCGGGCCCTGCCTCGAAGTCCGAGTCGCCGGTCGCCCGGACGTACCGGCGCACCGCGTCGGCGATATCGGCGTTGATGTGGAAGGCGGCGGTGCCGGCCGGCCAGTACCCGGAGCACTCCTCCCCCCGGATTGTCCGCCACGGGAACGCTGCCCCGGCCAGCCCGAGCTGGCGGGCCCGTTCCTGGGCCAGCGGCAAGGTGTCGTGGCGCCACAGGAGGGCGTCGCGGGTCGCCTGCGGCGCGGTGTAGGTGAGCACTGGCAGGGTGTAGGTCTCCATGTCCCAGAACGTGTGGCCGTCGTACCCGCGGCCGGTGAGGCCCTTGGCCGGGATGGCTCGGCGCTCGGCCCGCGCGCCCGCCTGCACCACTTGGAACAGCGCGAACCGCAGGGCCTGCTGGAGCTCGGGATCGCCCTCGATCACGATGTCGGCCCGGTCCCACACGTCGTCGAGGTAGGCCCGCTGCCCGGCCAGGAGCCCGGCCCAGCCGGTGCGGCTGGCCGAGGCGAGGGCGGCGTCGACCTGGTCGCGGAGGGCGGGCATGGAGCGCACGCTCGACCAGCCGTAGGCGAGCAGCTTCACCAGCCGCACCGTCTCGCCTGGCGCCAGCTCGGTGCTGACGATCACCCGGGCAAGGTCGTCCTCGCTCTCCGCAGTGGTCACCGTGCCGGTTGGCCCGTCGATCACGTGGTCCAGGCCCGCCACCATGCGTAGGCCGCTGCGACGGACCCGGTGGCCGAGCGCGGCCTCGCGTCCGCCGGCGGTGTGGAACTCGCTGATCAACGGGGCGCGCAGGGCGGCGGCAGCCCTGGGGTCGTCGACCGCTTCCGGCACCGGCTCGTTGGCCACCAGCGTCGACTGCAGGACGATGCGGACCGGCTGGTCGACCGCCTCCACCTCCACGCAGATGGCGGCGATGGCCCGCTGGACGAACGAGACCATGCGGGTCGACCGGAGTCGCACCGACTTGCCGGTCGGCGAGGTCCAGCGGGCATCGCGGCGCAGGACGCCGTCGCGCAGGTCCAACACCCGCTGGTGGTGCTCGAGCGTGCCGTGGCGGACGTCGAGCGGCTCGTCGTCGACGAGCACCCGCACCAGCTTGCCGTTGGTGACGTCGATGAGCGACTGGCCTTCCTCCGGATAGCCGTACCCCGCCTCGGCGTAGGGGAGCGGGACGGACTCGAAGAAGCCGTTGAGGTACGTGCCGGGGATCTGGTGCGGCTCGCCCTCGTCGAGATTGCCGCGCAGCCCGATGTGGCCGTTGGAGAGGGCGAATATCGATTCCGTCTGGGCCAGCAGGTCGAGGCGCAGCTCCGGCTCGGTGACCGCCCAGGGCTCGACCGAGAACACCCCGCGCTCGATCACCGCGTCTGCCCGGGCACGGGCGCGACCGTAGCCCGCACGGTGATCGGTGCCTCGGGATGGACGATGATGACGGCGTGCCGGCGTTCCAGGGAGCGATCTTCGACATCGACGGCGTGGTCGTGGATTCGCCCCACGAGAAGGCGTGGCGCGAGTCGCTCCGCGAGCTGATGGAGACGGACTGGCGCCAGCTCCGGGACCGGACCTCCTGGGCGCCGGACGCCTTCACCCCCCACGTCTACCGACAGGAGGTGTCGGGCAAGCCGCGCCTGGACGGCGCCCGCGCCGTGCTGGAACACTTCGCGGTGCCGGACCTCGAGGTGCGGGCCGCCCAGTACGCCGACCGCAAGCAGGAGCTGGTGGTACGCCTCATCGAGGCCGGCGACTTCCGGGCCTATCCGGACGCCCTGCGCTTCATCCTCGCCGTGCGCGACCGGGGGATCCGGGTGGCGGCGGCCTCGTCGTCCAGGAACGCCGGACTGCTCCTCCGCCAGATCCGGATCGACACGTTCGCCGCCACGGAATCGCTCGCCTCGCCCTCCATTCGGCCGGGCATGACCCTGTTCGACGCCTTCGACGTCGACGTCTCCGGCCGGGACTTCACGCACGGCAAGCCGCACCCTGAGATGTTCCTCGCCGCAGCCGCCGAGCTGGGAGCAGCGCCCGGGCGCGCCGTCGTCGTGGAGGATGCGCAGGCCGGCGTCCAGGCGGCGAAAGCCGGGGGGATGGCGGCCCTCGGCGTGGCCCGCGCCGACGATGCCGAGCTCCTGGCCGGCGCCGGCGCCGATCTCATCGTCGCCGGCCTCGACGAGGTGGACGTGGACGCCCTCGTCGACGGGCGGCTGGCGAGAACAGGCGGCCGGCCCGGCCGGCCGGAGGGAGCATGACAAAACGAAAAAGAATGGCGCACCGGTGACGATTCGTGCCGACGCGTCGTCGGAGCATCCCCCCAGCGGCGCCCGCCGCTCCGGCAGCAGCTGGGCCGGGCCTGGTGTCCTGCTCGCCATCGCCGCCGGCGGCGCCCTGGGCGCACCGGCCCGCTACGGCCTGGCCGAGCTGGTCGATGTCGCCCCGGGCTCGTTCCCCTGGGCCACGTTCTGGACGAACGTGTCCGGGAGCCTCGCACTGGGCTTCGTGCTCGTCGTGCTGGTCGCACGGTTCCCGCCGACGCGCTACCTGCGGCCCTTCGTCGCCGTCGGATTCCTGGGCGCCTTCACCACGTTCTCCACGTTCGCGGTCGAGACCGATCTGCTGGTGAAGGATGGCCACCTCGCGGTTGGCATCGCCTACGCGACGGCCAGCGTGGCTGCCGGCTTGGCGGCGGCATGGGCGGGCATGGTGCTGGCCCGGATGTCGCCTCTTGGTCCGGCCCGTCCACGGCGAGCAGCATGAGCGCGGCGGTGGTGGCCGGCGTCGTGGTGGCCGGCGCCATCGGGGCGCCCGCCCGCTACCTGCTCGACGGCGCCGTGCGCAGGCACTTCGACGACCCGTTGCCGTGGGGCACGCTCGTCGTGAACGCCACAGGGTCGCTGCTCCTCGGCCTGCTCACGGGGGCCGCGCTGTACCACGGCTTCCCGGACACGCCGAGGATCTGGCTGGGCACCGGGTTCTGCGGCGCCTACACGACCTTCTCCACCTTCACCGTCGACACGGTCCTGCTCGTGGAGAAGGGCGACGTGGGATCGGCGGCCCGCAACGTTCTGGGCAGCACGGTGGCGTGCGCCGCCGCTGCGGGCACGGGTCTTGCGGTCATGGCCGCGCTCTGACACTCGACACGGGGGAAGGAGCCGATGGCCACGCACCTCTCCGGACCGGCGCCCGGCCCGAGGTGGCGTCGACCCGGAGCACCAGGCCGTCCTGGCCGACACCGTGTCTGGGACGGGGACCGAGCCCTGCGGCAGAAACTGTCACATAGCAACGGTTTCTGCCGCATCCCGGCCTGTCGCCGGTCAGGCTCCGGGCGGCGGCCGCTGTACTTCTAGCGCTCGAGGACCTGGGTGGTGTCGTCCCGGCCGGTGGTCGTGGGCGCCGGATCGTTGTCGTCGGCCACCGGCGTGCCATCGGCCTGCGGCGCGTGGGCCGGCGTGGCCTCGGGGTCCGGCCGGCCGTCCGGGGTCGGCTCGGCGAAGCTCGGCACCGTCTCATGCACAGGGTAGGCATGGACCTCGTGGCCGGCCGCCCCGTCGACCAGGCGCTTCACCTCGGCGCCGTCGACCGTCTCGTTCTCCAGCAGGGCTTCGGCCACCGCCTGGAGACCGGCCCGGTGCTTCGAGAGTTCGGTGGTGGCCCGCTCCTCCTCGGCCCGCAGGATGCGCTCCACCTCCTCGTCGATGACCCGTGAGGTCTCGTCGCTGTAGTCCCGCGTGTGCATGAGGTCTTCGCCGAGGAACACCATGCCCTGCGAGCCCCAGGCCATGGGCCCGACCCGGTCGCTCATGCCCCACTCCCGCACCATCTTGCGGGCCAGCTCGGTGTTGCCCACCAGGTCGTTGTTGGCGCCGGTGGAGAGGTCGCCGTAGATGAGCATCTCGGCCACCCGCCCGCCCATGCGCACGGCCAGGCTGTCCTCGATGTAGTTGCGGGGGTAGATGTGGCGCTCCTCCATGGGGAGCTGCTGGGTGACGCCGAGGGCCATGCCGGTGGGCAGGATGGTGACCTTGTGGACGGGGTCGGCGTGCGGCAGGACATAGGCCAGGACGGCGTGGCCGCCCTCGTGGTAGGCGATCCGCTCCTTCTCCCCGTCGGACAAGGCGAGCGACTCCCGGCGCTGGCCCATGATGACCCGGTCGCGCGCAGCCTCGAAGTCCTCCATGTGCACGGCGTCGGAGTCTCGCCGCACCGCGTGCAGGGCGGCCTCGTTGACCAGGTTGGCCAGGTCGGCACCGCTCATACCGGGCGTGCCCCGGGCGACCACCTGCAGGTCGACGTCGGAGGCCATGCGCTTGTCCTTGCAGTGGACCTGGAGGATGGGCAGGCGTTCCTCGAGATCGGGGAGGGGCACCACGATCTGGCGGTCGAAGCGGCCGGGGCGCAGCAGGGCCGGATCGAGGATGTCGGGCCGGTTGGTGGCCGCCATCATCACGATGCCCTCGGTGGTCTCGAAGCCGTCCATCTCCGAGAGCATCTGGTTGAGCGTCTGCTCGCGCTCGTCGTGGCCGCCGCCCAGGCCGGCGCCCCGCTTGCGGCCGATGGAGTCGAGCTCGTCGACGAAGATGATGGCCGGGGCCTGCTTGCGGGCCGTCTGGAACAGGTCCCGCACGCGTGACGCGCCCACGCCCACGAACATCTCCATGAAGTCGGACCCTGTCACCGACAGGAACGGCACGCCCGCCTCGCCGGCCACGGCCCTGGCCAGCAGGGTCTTGCCCGTGCCGGGCGGGCCTACCAGCAGCACGCCCTTGGGGATGCGGGCGCCGATCTCCTTGAAGCGCTCCTTCGACTTGAGGAAGTCGACGACCTCGCGGATCTCCTGCTTGACGCCCTCGTAGCCGGCCACGTCGTTGAAGGTCGTGCGGGGGCGCTCGGTGGTGTACACCTTCGCCTTCGACCGCCCGATCGACATGATCCCCGACATCTGGCCCTGGGCCCGCTTGTTCATCCAGAGGAAGAAGCCGATGAGCAGGGCGATGGGCAGCAGCAGGGGCAGCAGCGAGGTGAAGAAGTTGGGCTGGGAGTTGTCGAAGGTGAGCTTCGGCACCTTGGCCCGCAGCGTGGCCGAGTCGGCGTCGGGCAGCGGGCGGGGGCCGTCGACCGTGAAGCGGGTGCCGTCGGCCAGGTCACCGGTGACGCGGCCCGTGTCGTTGTTGACGGCCGCCTTGGCGACCTTGCCCTCCTCGGCCTTGCGGAGGAACTCGCCGTAGCCCATTTCGGTGCGCGAGGGGCTGCCCAGCAGCGGCGGGAGCACCAGCACGGCGACCACGAGGGTGAACAGGGCGATCATGGCCCAGCGGAAGGTGGGTTCCTGGCCCGGGCCACCGGGCCCGACGGGACGATCGGGACGGCCTGGCCGGAGGTCCCCGGGTTGGCGGCTCATGTCGCCAATGCTAGGCGCCACCCCGCCGTAGCCGGGCACGCCCCCGCCGGCTCCATCGGGGTCCCCCGCAACGACCCGGTTCACGGGTACCTTCGTTGGCATGGACAGACGTCACTGCGCCCGGCCGGGCTGCCCGGCCCCGGCGACCGCGACCATGACCTATCACTACGCCAGCCGCACGGTCTGGCTCGACAGCCCCGGTGACGAGCCCGACGCCACCGCGGCCTGGGGCCTGTGCGCCACGCACTCGGCGTCGCTCAAGGTGCCGGTCGGGTGGGCGTGCGAGGACCGCCGTACGCCCATCGTCCCCATCCGCCCTTCCATCGCGGTCTGATCACCGGGCCACGCCAATAAGCTGGGTGGTCGTGGTTCCCTCTCGGCGCGGCCCCCGTCGATGACCGAGCCGGTGGTGGGCGAACCGTTCCCGATGCCCGCGTCCGAGGCCGATCCTCCCCGCTGGGGCCTCGGTGACGCGGTGGCCGGGTTCCTGCTCGGCCTGTTCCTGTCCATCCTGCTCGGATCCCTGTGGATCCAGGCGTCCGGCACCGACGAGCTCAACGTGGGGCTGTTCGCGGCCAGCATCGGCGGCAACTGGATCGGTCTGGGCGGCGCCGTCGCCGTGGCCAGCCGGCGGAAGGGGACCGGCAGCCTGGCCACCGACTTCGGGCTGCGCATCGAGGGGCGGGACGTAGGCCCGGGCCTGCTGGCCGGCGTGCTGTCCCAGCTGGTCCTCATCCCGCTCCTCTACGTGCCGGTGCACCGCCTCTTCCCGGACGTGGACGTCTCGCAGGAGGCCGAGAAGGTCACCGACCTGGCCCAGGGCGGGGGCATCGCCGTGATCGCCGCCTGCATCGTGCTCGGGGCGCCGCTCATCGAGGAGCTGTTCTTCCGGGGCCTGCTGCAGCGGGCGGCCGGTCGCCGCTTCGGCCCGCGCGCCGCCATCGCCATCTCGGCCGTCACCTTCGGCCTGGTCCACTTCCAGCCGGTCCAGCTCCTCGGCCTCGTCGCCTTCGGCGTGGTGCTGGGCGTCCTGGCCCAGCGGGCGGGCCGGCTGGGACCGTCCCTCGTCGCCCACATGGCCTTCAACGCCACCACGGTCGTCGTCCTCATCGCCTCCCGCTGAGCGAGGGTGCGGGCCGCCGGAGGGTCCAGCGCTCAAGAAAGCCGTCCAACCTGTCGAACAGTACGGCGGGGCGACGACGCCTTTCTGGAGAGGGGACGACCTCATGAATTGCCCGAAGTGCAACAAGTCAGGACTCGTGGAGATCACGCTGAACATCGCCACCCGTCCGTTCACGATGCGGAACTGCTCGAGCTGCGACAGCCGGTGGTGGCAGAGCGAGGGCGAGTCGCTGCGCCTTCCGGGCGTCCTGGCGCTGGCCTCGCAGCGCTAGGCGGCGGCGCGGGCGCCCCCCGCCGACGCCGCTGTCGGGCAACAATGGTCCGGTGCGCCGGACCTCTGCAGCCTCCCTCGCCACGCTCGTGGCCGTGGCCGGCGCCGCCCTCTTCGTGTTCGTGCAGCTGCAGCCGGGGCTGCTGTTCGCCTCCACCACGCCGAACGGCGGGGACATGGGCGCCCACGTGTGGGGCCCGGCCTTCATGCGGGACCACCTGCTGCCCCACGGCCGGGTCACCGGTTGGGCCCCTGACTGGTACGCCGGGTTTGCCTTCCCGACCTTCTACTTCCCGCTCCCCAGCCTGCTCATCATCCTCCTTGACGTCCTGGCGCCCTACGAGGTCGCGTTCAAGCTGATCACGGTGGCAGGGATGGTGAGCCTCCCGGTGGCGGCGTGGGCGTTCGCCAAGCTGGCCGGCCTCCGCGCACCGGGTCCGGCATGCCTGGCCGTGGCCACGCTGCCGTTCCTGTTCGACCGCACCTTCACCATCTACGGCGGCAACATCGCCTCCACGCTGGCGGGGGAGTTCTCCTACTCCATCAGCCTGTCCCTGGCCCTGGTGTTCCTGGGCGTCGTGGCGCGCATGCTCGACACCGGCCGCCACCGGGCCCTGGCCGGCGGCCTCTTCGCGCTGACGCTCCTGTCGCACGTGGTGCCCACCTTCTTCGCCATCGCCGGCGCCCTCGTGCTGGCCCTCATGAAGCCGAGCGTCCGCCGCCTGGGCAACACCGCCGTCATCGGGATCGTCGGCGGCCTGCTGACGGCCTTCTGGGCGCTGCCGTTCGTGGTCCGCCTGCCGTTCACCAACGACATGGCGTACGAGAAGGTGACCGCATACCGCGAGAACCTGCTGCCCCACAACCTGCGGTGGCTGGTGTTCCTGGCGGGGGTCGGCGCCCTGATCTCCCTCGTCCGCCGCTGCCGGGTGGGCACCTTCCTCACGATCATGGCCGGCCTGTCGGCGGCGGCCTTCCGCTTCGCGCCGCAGGGCAAGATCTGGAACCCCCGCCTCATCCCGTTCTGGTTCCTGTGCCTCGCGCTCCTGGCGGGCATCGCCGCCGCCTCGCTGGCGTGGTTGGTGGCGCGCCTGGCCAGGCCGGCGTGGGACCGGGCGGGTGGCCTCGACCGGCACTGGTCGGGGTGGAACGACCCGCGCACCCTCCAGCCCAAACCCGAACCCGAACCCCAGCCCCAGTTCCAGCCCCAGGCCGGGTTCGAGCTCCAGGCCGGGTCCGAGCCGGAGTCCCGGCCCGTCGGACGACGGCGGCGCTTCGGCGACCGTGTCCTCCCGGCCGTTTACGATCACGCGCCGGCGGGAGGGGGCCTGGCGGCGCTCGCCGTCGCCCTCGTCTTCGTGGCCATCCCCCTGCACCTCCCGCTCGTCGAGCGGCTGCCCCTGCTGCCGGAGACCACCGACCGCAGCTACGTGCCCGACTGGGCCAAGTGGAACTACAACGGCTACGAGCGCAAGGCCTCCTACCCGGAGTACCGCGAGGTCATCGACACCATGGCCGAGGTGGGCCGCACCGTCGGCTGCGGGCGCGCCCACTGGGAGTACGAGCCCGAGCTCGACCAGCTGGGAACGCCCCTGGCCCTCATGCTGCTGCCGTACTGGACCGACAGCTGCATCGGCTCCATGGAGGGCCTGTACTTCGAGTCGTCGGCCACCACGCCGTACCACTTCCTGTCGGCGTCGGAGCTGTCGCGCAAGGCGTCGCGGCCCCAGCGGGGCCTCTCGTACAAGGACTACGACATCGCCGCCGGGGTCCGTCACCTGCAGATGCTGGGAAGCCGGTACTACATGGCCTTCACCGCCGAGTCGAAGGCGCTGGCCGGCCAGCACCCCGACCTCACGCTGGTCGCCAGCACCAAGGGGTTCCCGGTCAACTACCCGACGGGCCAGGCGGATCGGAGCTGGTCGATCTACGAGGTCGCCGGCTCGAACCTCGTCGAGCCGCTGGCGAACATGCCCGTCGTGGTGGAGGACGTGGCCAAGGAGAAGGACTGGCTCGACGTCTCCGAGGAGTGGTACCTCGACCCTGCGCGCCAGGCCACCTACCTGGCGGCCGGCGGGCCTCCGGGGTGGAAACGGCTCGCCCGAACGGGTGCGGCCACCGCTCCGGTGGCGCCAGTGCCTGTTCCCGCCAGGGTCTCGGGCGTGAAGGTCGGCGACGACCGCATCTCCTTCGACGTGGACACGCCAGGCACGCCGATCCTCGTGAAGATGTCCTACTTCCCGAACTGGCAGGCGTCCGGCGCGGACGGCCCATGGCGCATCTCGCCCAACCTCATGGTCGTCGTGCCCACGGCGCGCCACGTGGAGCTGCACTACGGCCGCACGCCGGTCGACTATGCCGGCATGGGCCTCAGCGCCCTCGGCCTCGTGGCCCTCGTCGTGGTGGCCAGGATGCGCGTGCGAAATGAGCCGCTCCGGCTGCCGCGCCAGCGCTCACAGCGAGTCCTTGCGGAGGGCGAGGCGCAGGCGGACCAACCCCCGTGCGGTGCGAACGGCGCGGCGGAGGATCGGCGTGCGGGATGGGCGGGACTCCCGAACGGCCACCGGGACCTCGGCCACTCCCAGCCCCGCCCGCTCCGCCCGGAGGACGAGCTCGGTGTCGAACAGGTCGGTGCCGAAACGGCACCGCTCGACGACGGGTAGCAGTGGGGTGCGGCGCATCACCTTCATGCCGTGGGTGTCGGAGACCCCGAGCCCGAACCCGCGGCGGAGCACGAGGGTGAACACCGAGGTGATCAGCCGGCGGGGCCAGACCCGCTGGTCGTCGGCCCCCTCGGCCCGCTTGCTGCCCACCACGATCACCGGACCGCCGTCGGTGAGCAGGCCGAGGCACCGGTCCAAAAAGGCCACGTCGTAGTAGTCGACGTCGAAGTTGGCCACCACGTCACCGCTGGCGGCCAGGAACCCCGCCCGCAGCGCGGCCCCGTAGTCGGGGTCGGGGAGCGACAGCGCCCGTACGCCCGCAATCTCGCCGGCCAGCCGCTGCGCAAGCGCCGCCGTGCCGTCGGAGGAGCCGTTCTCCACCACCAGGATCTCGACGTCGTGGCCCACCGCAGCCATCCCCTGCACCACGTCGCGTACCGCTGTTTCAAGGAAGTCGGCCTCGTTGAAGGCCGGCATCACGACAGAGATCATCGGGGCCCGGCGGCCGACGGAAGCATCGGGCAACTATTGCTGACGCAGGGCGGCTCCGCAGTGTCAACCACTAGGCTTCGGCACCACATGGGCTCCCTGGACACGATCTTCAAGGCCTACGACATCCGCGGCGTCGTCCCCGACGAGCTCGACGCGGAGGTGTGCCGTCGCATCGGCGCCGCCTTTGCGGCGTTCGCCGGCGCGCCCACGGTGCTGGTGGCGCGCGACATGCGGCCGTCGGGCGAAGACCTCTCGGCCGCGTTCGCCCAGGGCGTCATGGGCCAGGGAGTCGACGTCATCTTCCTGGGCCTGGCGTCCACCGACCTCCTCTATTACGCGGCCGGCCGTCTCGACGCCCCCGGCGCCATGTTCACGGCCTCCCACAACCCGGCCAGGTACAACGGGGTGAAGCTGTGCCTGTCTGGCGCCCGCCCGGTCGGCCTCGACACAGGCCTGGCCGAGATCAAGGCCATGGTCACCGACCCGCCGCCACCCGCCTCCACCCCCGGCGCCTCGAGCGAGCGCGAGCTGATCGGGGACTACGCCGCCCATGTGCGGTCGTTCGTCGACGTGGCGGCGCTGCGCCCCCTCAAGGTCGTCGCCGACACGGCCAACGGCATGGGTGGCCTCGTCGTGCCCCATGTCTTCGAGGGCCTCCCCTACGACCTCGAGATCCTCTTCCCCGAGCTCGACGGCAACTTCCCGAACCACCCGGCCGACCCCATCCAGCCCGAGAACCTCAAGTCCCTGCAGGCCCGGGTGCTCGATTCGGGCGCCGACGTGGGGCTGGCCTTCGACGGTGACGCCGACCGCGTGTTCCTCGTCGACGAGAAGTCCGAGCCGGTGTCGGGCTCCACCACCACGGCCATGGTGGCCAAGGCCATGCTCGAGAAGCACCCCGGGGCCACCGTCATCCACAACCTCATCTGCTCCAAGGCGGTGCCCGAGATCATCCGGGAGAACGGCGGCACGCCGGTGCGCACGCGGGTGGGCCACTCCTTCATCAAGTCGGTGATGGCCGAGACCGATGCAGTGTTCGGCGGCGAGCACTCGGGCCACTACTACTTCCGCGACAACTACCGGGCCGACTCGGGTCTCATCGCCGCCGTCGTCATCCTCGAGCTCATGGGGCTGGCCGCCAAGCCGCTTTCGGAGCTGCGGGTGCCGTTCGAGCGCTACGCCATGTCCGGCGAGATCAACACCCTCGTCGACGACGACCCGGCCGCCGTCCTCGACCGGGTGGCCGCCGCCCACGCCGATGCGGACCTCGACCGCACCGACGGGCTCACGGTCGACCACGGCGGCTGGTGGTTCAACCTCCGTGCGTCGAACACCGAGCCCCTCCTGCGCCTCAACCTGGAGGCCGGCACCCGTCCCGAGTGCGACGCCCACGTGGCCGAGGTGCAGGCCCTGCTGAAGGGCGAGGACGGCTGACGTGGCGCTCGACCCGCAGCTGCTCGACATCCTGGCCTGCCCCGAGGACAAGGGGCCGCTGTTGTACTTCGACGACGAGCAGGCGCTGTACAACCCCCGGCTCAAGCGCCGCTACGCCATCCGCGACGGCATCCCGGTGATGCTGATCGACGAGGCCGAGACGCTCGACGGCGCCGAGCACGACCGCCTGCTGGCCAAGGCCGAGGCCGAGGGCATCAGGCCCACCTTCGATCCGGACGTCCCGGCTTGAGCGCCCCGGCGGGCGTTCTCGACACGCAGGGCATCTGGGAGGCCACCGCCGGCCTGCCCGAGCAGGTGGCGCGTGCGTGCGCCGAGGCGGAGGGGGCAGATGGGCTCCCCACCCGCACCGAGGTCGAGAACGTGGTCGTGCTCGGCATGGGCGGCAGCGGCCTGGCGGGCGACATCCTGCTGGCCACCGCCGGCCCGTTCATGTCCGTGCCCGTGGTGGTCGTCAAGTCGTACACGCTCCCCGCCTTCGTGGGCGAGGGGTCGCTGGTCTTCGCCATCTCCTTTTCGGGCGACACCGAGGAGACGGTGGAGGCGGCCGGCGAGGCGGCCGTCCAGGGCGCACGCGTGGTGGCGGTCACCAGCGGCGGCCAGCTGGCCAAGCTGGCATCGGCGTGGGGCTCCACGGTGATCCACGTGCCGGCCGACCTGCCCCAGCCCCGCACCGCGATCGGGGCCATGGCCATCCCGCCCCTGGTTCTGCTCGAGGAGATCGGCCTGTTCCCCGGCGCCTCGCAGTGGATCGACCTGGCCGTCGAGCAGCTCAAGCGCCGCCGCGACCAGCTGGAGGCGGGCACCGGCCCGGCCGCCGAGGTCGCCCGCCGGATCGGGCGCACCATCCCGCTCGTCAACTCCTCCGGCGCCCTCGGCAACGCGGCCGCCCAGCGCTGGAAGACCCAGATCAACGAGAACGCCAAGGCGCCCGCGTTCTCCTCGGTGCACCCCGAGCTGTGTCACAACGAGCTGCAGGGCTGGGGCCAGCACGGCGACGTCACCCGCCAGCTCGTCACGCTGGTGAACCTCCGCCACGACAGCGAGCACCCCCAGGTGAGCCGCCGCTTCGAGCTGGTGGCCGACCTCGTGCGCGAGGTGGTCGCCGGCATCGAGGAGGTCCACGCCGAGGGCGACGGCGACCTGGCCCAACTGCTCGACCTGGTGCTCGTGGGAGACTACGTGTCGCTGCACATGGCGGCGGCCGAGGGCATCGACCCTGGCCCCGTACCGATCATCGCCGAACTCAAGCAACGTCTCCAGGAAGGCTGAACCTCTCTCCATGGCCCACGACATCGCCGACATCGCCCTTGCCGACCTCGGCCGCCAGCGCATCGACTGGGCCGAGACCCACATGCCGGTTCTCGCCTCCATCCGCGAGCGCTTCGCCAAGGAGCGCCCGCTCGAGGGCATCCGGGTGGCGGCCTGCCTGCACGTCACCACCGAGACGGCGAGCCTCCTGCGCACGCTGAAGGCGGGCGGCGCCATCGTGCACGTGTGCGCCTCCAACCCCCTGTCCACCCAGGACGACGTCACCGCCGCCCTGGTGCGTGACGAGGGTATGCAGGTGTTCGCCATCAAGGGCGAGGACTCGGAGACCTACTTCCGCCACATCGACGCCGTCCTCGACGAGCACCCCCAGCTCACCATGGACGACGGCTGCGACCTCGTCTCCCGCCTCCACCAGCAGCGGCCGGAGCAGGTGCCCGAGGTGCTGGCCGGCACCGAGGAGACCACCACCGGCGTGATCCGGCTGAAGGCCATGCAGGCCGACGGGGCCCTCCAGTTCCCGATCGTCGCCGTGAACGACGCCGACACGAAGCACATGTTCGACAACCGCTACGGCACCGGCCAGTCCACCCTCGACGGCATCATCCGGGCCACCAACGTGCTGCTGGCCGGCAAGAAGATCGTCGTGGCCGGCTACGGCTACTGCGGCAAGGGCGTGGCCAGCCGGGCAACCGGTATGGGAGCGCAGGTCTACGTCACCGAGATCGACCCGCTGCGGGCGCTCGAAGCCGTGATGGACGGCCACCACGTGACCTCGATGGAGGAGGCCGCCCCGGTGGGCGACATCTTCATCACCGTCACCGGCAACCGCGACGTGCTGCGCAGGGAGCACTTTGCGGCCATGAAGGACGGCGCAATCCTCGCCAACTCGGGCCACTTCGACATCGAGATCGATCTGAAGACGCTGGGCGAGATGGCCGGCGCCCGCCGGGAGGTCCGCCCCTCGGTCGAGGAGTTCCTGCTCGACGGCGACCGCCGCGTGCTGGTGATCGCCGAGGGCCGCCTGGTGAACCTCGGCGCCGCCGAGGGCCACCCGGCCGCCGTCATGGACATGAGCTTCGCCAACCAGGCGCTGGCCGCCGAGTGGGTCGTGAAGCACGGCGCCGACCTGGAGAAGCGCGTCTACAACGTCCCCGCCGACATCGACGCCGAGATCGCCCGTCTCAAGCTGGAGAGCATGGGCGTCGCCATCGACCGCCTCACCCCCGCCCAGGAGGAATACCTGTCCTCCTGGACGGTCGGCACCTGAGATCCACGGCTTTCGAGTAAATAGGGTCCGGAATCCGGACCCTATTTACTCGGGAACGCACCAATGATCACTGCGACGTTCGAGCTGGAGCCGCATGGCTCGGCCGAGGCGCTGGCATTGGAGGAGTCGCTCGGCATGGCCGATGGCCCCGACTTCGTGCGGGGCCGGGTAGTGGAGGAGGGCGGCGGGCGGGCCGTGCTGGAGTTCCCGGCCGCCAACTGGGGCCGCAACCTGCCCATGCTGCTGTCGTCGCTGGTGGCGGGGGAGGGGGTGGAGGACCGGTCGTTCACCCGCTGCCGGCTGGTGGGCCTCGACCTGCCCGCCGGCCTGTTCCCCGGTCCTGCGTTCCCGGCGCCGCCCGACGTCGGGGTAGGGGCCATCGTGAAGCCGTCGCTCGGCCTCCGGCCCGCCGAGGTGGCGTCGGTGGCGGCCGCGCTCGCCGCCGGAGGAGCGCGCCTGGTGAAGGACGACGAGCTGCTCGGCGACCCCGAATGGTGCCCCCTGGAGCGGCGGGTGGAGGCGGTTGCGGCAGCCCTGGAGCCGTCCGTCGTGTACTGCGCCAACGTCACCGGTCCTGTGGAGGGCTTGGTGGCGAGGGCCCGGCGGGTGGTGGAGCTGGGCGCCACCGGAGTGATGGTGAACGCCTTCACCGCCGGCCTCGACGCGGTGCGGGCCCTGCGTGAGGCCGAATTGGGCGTGCCCCTGTTCGCCCATCGGGTGGGGTCGGGGCCGTGGGTGCGCAACGAGCGGTTCGGGGTGGCGGGGCACGTGCTCACCCTGCTCACCCGCTTGGCCGGCGCCGACTACGTGCAGGTGGGTGCCTTCGCCGGGAAGCTGTTCGACACCGACGACGACGTCCGGGCCCAGCTCGACGCGGTGCGCCGCCCCATCGACGCCGCGGCGGTGCCGGTGGCCGTGCTGGGTGGCGGCATCGGCCCCGACAACGCCTGGGCCCAGGCCGACCGAGCCGGCGGTTCCGGCCTGCTCATGCTCCTCGGCTCGGCCGCCTACCGCCATCCGGGCGGCGTGGAGGCCGGCGTCCGGGCCACGTGCGACGCTCTGGCTGGTGGTTGACGACCCGATTCCGCCCACCATCGCCTGGGTCGGCGGGGTCGTGCGGCTGATCGACCAGCGGCTGCTCCCCGGGCGGTTGGCCTTCCTGGACGCCACCACGGTGGGGGAGCTGTGTGAGGCCATCCGCACGCTGGCGGTGCGGGGAGCCCCCGCGCTCGGGGTGGCGGGGGCGATGGGGGTGGCGCTGGCCTCGGTCGTCGGGGACGACCTCGACGAGGCGGCTGCCCAGCTGGTGGCCACCCGCCCGACGGCGGTGAACCTTGCGTGGGGAGTGGCCCGGGCCCGGGCGGCCGACGACCCGGTGGCCGAGGCGATCGCCATGGCGGCCGAGGACGTGGCCCGCAACCGCCGCCTCGGCGCCCACGGCGCCGCCCTCCTGCCCGCCGGCGCCCGCGTGCTCACCCACTGCAACGCCGGAGCCCTCGCCTGCGCCGGCTTCGGGACCGCCCTCGGCGTCATCCGCTCGGCCGACGTCGGCCACGTGTGGGTCGACGAGACCCGGCCCCTCCTCCAGGGCGCCCGCCTGACGGCGTGGGAGCTCGACCGCCTCGGCATCCCCGCCACCGTGATCCCCGACGTCCGAGCCGGTTCGCTGCTGGCCGAGGGACGGGTCGACTGCGTGGTGGTGGGCGCCGACCGCATCGCCGCCAACGGCGACGTGGCCAACAAGGTGGGCACCTACCCACTGGCCGTCCTGGCCCGCCGCCACGGCGTCCCCTTCTATGTCGCCGCGCCCACCTCGACCGTCGACCTGCGGTGCCCGACGGGCGCCGAAATCCCGATCGAGCGGCGCACCGGCGACGAGGTGTCGGGGTTCGGCGCTGCCCGCACCACGCCCGCCGGCGTCGAGTCGGAAAACCTCGCCTTCGACGTCACGCCGGCCGACCTCGTCACCGCCATCGTCACCGAGGAGGGCATTCTCACCTCCCCTTACCCCGAGGCCCTGGCCGCCCTGTCTCGATGTGGGTAGGTGGGAAGAGCAATGCGCGCTTCCGGCCGGGCGGGGCTACTCGGCCGGGGCGGTGAGTGCCGGCAGGGTGAGGCGACCGAGGAAGGCCTGCACGAGGGGACCGATGCACAGGGCGAAGGCGAGGGCGCCCACGCCCACCGAGCCCCCCAGGGCCCATCCCACGACCAGGGCGGACAGCTCGATGAGGGTGCGAACGAGGCGCAGGGAGCGGCCGTGGCGAGCGGACAGGCCGGTCATGAGACCGTCCCGGGGGCCGGGGCCCAGGCCGGCGCCGATGTAGAGGCCGGAGCCGAGGCCGACGAGCACGATGCCCGCGGCCAGGCAGGCGGCCCGGGTGATGAGGCCGGCGGGCTCGGGGGCCACCGCCAGCACGGCGTCGATCACCAGGCCGATGAGGACGACGTTGCAGAGCGTGCCGACGCCGGGCCGCTGACGGAGCGGCAACCACGCCAGCAGCACCACGAAGCCGACCAGGATTCCGGTGGTCCCGATGGGCACGCCCGTCCTGGCCGACAGGCCCTGGTGCAGGGTCTCCCACGGCCCCAGCCCCAGGTCGGCCAGCACCATCAGCGCCAGCCCCACCCCGCACGAGCACAGGCCCGGCAGCAGCTGGGACAGCCGGCGCCGCAGGCCGTCCCGCGGCGGAAGTGTCAGCATGGAAGGTCGACGGTAGCGGCGACCCGGGACCGCCGAAATGTCACACCCCGCCGGCATCCTGGCCGGCGTGCTTCTCCCGACAGCCTGTCCCGCCTGCGGGGCGCCCGGCGCGGCCCCGTGCGCCAGGTGCTGCACCCTGGTCCGGCCGCCCCCCGCCCTGCCGCCGCCTCCCGGGCTCGACTGGTGCGCCGTCCTCATGGCCTACGAGGGCGTGGGGCGTGAGGTGGTGGCCCGCCTGAAGTACCGCAACGCCCGCTCGGCCGTCCCGTGGCTGGCGGCCGGGATGGCGGAGGCCGTGGCCAGGCGGGGGACAGCCGGGCTCGACGTCGTGACGTGGGTGCCCACCACCGCCGCCCGGCGGCGGGCGCGCGGGTTCGACCAGGGCCGCCTCCTCGCGGTCGCCCTGTCCCGGGCGCTCCGGCTGCCGTGCCGCCCGCTCCTGCGCCGGCTCCCCGGCCCACCCCAGACGGGGGCCACCCGGGCCGAGCGCCTGGCCGGTCCGCGCCTGGCCATCCGCCGGCCGCCGCCGGCCGGCGTGCTGCTGGTCGACGACGTGGTCACCACCGGCGCCACCCTGGGCTCGGCCGCACACCTGCTGCGGGCCGCCGGTGCCCGTGACGTCGCCGCCGCGGTGGCGGCCCGGCGCAGCGCCCGCGTGCCCGGTGGGTAGGCCATCCCCGAGGGCCTACACTCCACCCATGGGCCGCGAGCGGGTCTGTGGTTGCAAGTCGATGCCAGCCGCAGGCGAAACGACCCACGTAAGGCAACCCGTGGTTGCTGAGCATGGTGCGGTTTAGAGGTAAGTCCTGCCCGGGCGAGCGCCGACCAGCGGCGCCTTCCGGAGAAGGTGGGAAGCACGCGACCAACGCCGGTGCGGGCGCAAGCCGCCACCGTCGTGCGGGCCAGCTCCTCAGCAGGCGGGTGTGGGGTCAAAGACCAGGTCAGCCGCACGCGGCCCTGTCATCCGGCAAGCCATCCTTCGAGCAGTGAGAGGAGTCGCGTGGACATCGTGATCCAGGGCCGCAACGTCGAGGTGTCGGACTCCTTGCGAGGCAGCGTCGAGGACAAGCTGTCCCGCCTGGTGCGCTTCCTCGACGGCATGGAGCGGGCTGAGGTCCGGTTCCTCGAGGAGCGCAACCCGCGTATCGCCGACAAGGAGGTCTGCGAGGTCACCATGCACGGCCACGGCCACGTGGTGCGGGCCAGCGCCGCCGCGGCCGACTCCTTCGCCGCCGTGGACAAGGTCGTCGACAAGCTCGAGCACCGCATCGAGAAGCTCAAGGGCAAGCTGGCGGGCCGGTCGCACCCCCGCCGCCACGGGTCGGTAGACTCCCTCAACGGTCAGGTGGACGCCGGAGGCGACGCCGAGGAGGACGAGGGACAGCCGAGGATCGTCAGGACGAAGCAGTTCGCCATCAAGCCGATGACGCCCGAGGAGGCGGCATTGCAGATGGAGCTGCTCAGCCACGATTTCTTCCTCTTCACCAATGCCGACACCGCCGCAGCCGCCGTCGTCTACCGGCGCAAGGATGGTCAAATCGGCCTCATCGACGGCGCATAGCTGCCGATGAAGCAATGCGTGGGGCAACGCCCCTGCGAGGAGGACGATAGCGGTGTCTGATATCGAACAGACCGGCGGCACAGAGGTCATCCGGGTCCTGATCGCCGATGATCAGGCCCTGTTCCGGCGCGGCCTGTTCGTGGTGCTCGGAACCGAGGAAGGCGTCGAGGTGGTGGCGGAGGCCGAGAACGGCCAGGAGGCCATCGAAAAGGCGCGGGAGCTGGCACCCGACGTGGTGCTGATGGACGTCCGCATGCCCAAGGTGAACGGCATCGAGGCGGCCGCCCAGATCCGGGCCGACCTGCCGTCGACCAGGATCCTCATGCTCACGGTGAGCGACGAGGAGGAGGACCTCTACGAGGCCATCAAGGCGGGTGCCAACGGCTACCTGCTGAAGGAGATCTCCGTGGAGGAGGTCGCCGAGGCCATCCGGGCCGTCATGCAGGGCCAGAGCCTCATCTCGCCCTCGATGGCGTCGAAGCTTCTCAGCGAGTTCAACTCCCTGGCCCGCCGGGCCGAGGACCGTCAGCAGCTGCCCGCCCCCGCCCTCACCAACCGTGAGATCGAGGTGCTCAAGCTGGTGGCCAAGGGCATGAGCAACCGGGAGATCGCCGAGGAGCTGTACATCTCGGAGAACACGGTGAAGAACCACGTGCGCAACATCCTGGAGAAGCTCCATCTCCACAATCGGATGGAGGCCGTCATCTACGCCGTCAAGGAGCGCCTGCTCGACATCCGCGAGGCGTAGCGATCCCGGGCTCCGGTGATCGCCGCCGTCACCCGTAGGATGGGACCGCCATGAGTGTCTTCAGCAAGATCCTGCGCGCGGGCGAGGGCAAGAAGGTCCGCGCCCTGCAGGCCATCGTCCCGGAGATCAACGCCTGGGAGCCCGAGATGAAGGCGTTGTCCGACGCCGAGCTGGCTCACAAGACGGTCGAGTTCCGTGAGCGTCTGGCCCAGGCCACCGCCGACGGCGTCCCGGTCGACGAGGCCATGAACGACATGCTGGTGGAGTCCTTCGCGGTCGTCCGCGAGGGGGCGTCCCGGGTGATCGGCCAGCGCCACTACGACGTCCAGCTGATGGGCGGCGCCGCCCTGCACTTCGGGTGGATCGCCGAGATGAAGACGGGCGAGGGCAAGACCCTGGTGTCCACCCTGCCCGTCTACCTCAACGGCCTCACCGAGCGCGGCATGCACGTCATCACGGTGAACGAGTACCTGGCCCGGCGTGACGCCGAGTGGATGGGCCGGGTGCACAACTTCCTCGGCGTCACGGTCGGCCTCGTCGAGTCCGGCGTCGACGACCCCGAGCTGAAGCGCCAGGCCTACGCGGCCGACGTCACCTACGGCACCAACACCGAGTTCGGCTTCGACTACCTCCGTGACAACATGGCCCGCTCCCGCGCCGCCATGGCCCAGCGGGGCCACATCTACGGCATCGTCGATGAGGTCGACTCCATCCTCATCGACGAGGCCCGGACGCCCCTCATCATCAGCGGGCCGGCGGCCGAGTCGGCTCGGCTCTACTACCAGTTCGCCGGCGTCGTGCGCTCGCTCCAGCGCGATGTCGACTACGAGGTGGAGGAGGACAAGCGCACCGTCGTCCCCACGGAGTCGGGCATCGAGAAGGTCGAGCGCGAGCTCGGCGTCGACAACATGTACGACGCCGTCTCCGTCAACTACGTCCACCAGCTGCAGAACGCCTTGAAGGCTAAGGAGCTGTTCCGCCGGGACAAGGACTACGTGGTGATGGAGGGCGAGGTCCGCATCGTCGACGAGTTCACGGGCCGCATCCTCGACGGCAGGCGCTGGTCCGACGGTCTGCACCAGGCGGTGGAGGCCAAGGAGCGGGTGAAGATCAAGGAGGAGAACCACACCTGGGCCACGGTGACCCTCCAGAACTACTTCCGGCTCTACGACAAGCTCTCCGGCATGACCGGCACGGCCGAGACCGAGGCCTCCGAGTTCGCCAACACCTACGACCTGCCCGTGGTGCCCATCCCGACCCATCGCCCCATGGTCCGCTCCGACCTGAGCGACCTGATCTACAAGACCGAGCAGGCCAAGTTCGACTCCGTGGTCGAAGACGTGTTGGAGCGTAACGAGAAGGGCCAGCCCATCCTCATCGGCACCGCCTCGGTCGAGAAGTCCGAGGTCCTCTCCCGCCAGCTCGAGAAGCGGGGCGTCGACCATGCCGTCCTCAACGCCAAGCAGCACACCCGGGAAGCCCACGTGGTGGCCCAGGCCGGGCGCGTCGGCGCCGTCACCGTGGCCACCAACATGGCCGGCCGCGGTGTCGACATCCTCCTCGGCGGCAACCCGGAGCTCCTGGCGCATTCCGAGGTCGTGGCCCGGGGCGTCGACCCCGACACCGACGAGGGCAAGGAGCTCTACAAGACGCTGCTCCCCGACTTCGAGAAGCAGTGCAGGGCCGAGGGAGACCAGATCCGCGAGCTGGGGGGCCTCTACGTGCTCGGCAGCGAGCGCCACGAGAGCCGCCGCATCGACAACCAGCTCCGCGGCCGCTCCGGCCGCCAGGGCGACCCCGGGGAGAGCCGCTTCTTCCTCTCCCTCGAGGACGAGCTCATGCGGCTGTTCGCCACCGGGGCCATGAGCTGGGTGATGGGCAAGGCCCTCCCTGACGACGTGCCCATCGAGGCCAAGATGGTCACCAAGGCCATCGAGCGGGCCCAGAACACCGTCGAGCAGCGCAACGCCGAGATCCGCAAGGATGTCCTCAAGTACGACGAGGTGATGAACTCGCAGCGCAAGGTGATCTACGCCCGGCGCATGCAGATACTCGACGGCGAGGACCTCCGGGAGCGCACCTTCGAGATCCTGGAGAGCGCCATCGCGGGCCTGGTGGCCGGTTACCTGCCCACCGACTACCAGGAGGAGTGGGACCTCGACGGCCTGGTCACCGAGGTGAAGCTCTACTTCCCCACCAAGTTCACGGCGGACGACCTCACCAAGGCGGCCACCGCCGAGGAGATCGAGGCCAGCCTGCTGGCCGAGGCGATCGCGTTCTTCGAGCAGCGCGAGCAGGACATGCCGGGCGGCGCCGAGACCATGCGCGAGCTGGAGCGCTCGATCATGCTCCAGATCATCGACCAGAAGTGGCGCGAGCACCTGGCCGAGATGGACTACCTCCGCGACGGCATCAACCTGCGGGCCATGGGCCAGCAGGACCCACTGGTGGCGTGGCAGAAGGAGGGCTTCGACATGTTCGGCCAGATGGTGGCCGGCATAGACGACGACTACGTCCGCTACGTGATGCACGTCGAGGTCCTGGTGGACAAGCCGGCCGAGCCCGAGCTCGACCGGGCCACCTACGTCGCCCCGAGCGACACACCGCAGGAGATGTCCTCCGGCGCGGCTGCCGCTGTGCCGGCCGGCGGGGGCGAGCAGCGGCAGGCCCCGGCCGTCACCGAGGAGATCACGCAGGCGCCGATCGTGCGGTCGGAGCACGAGAAGCTGGGCCGCAACCAGCCGTGCCACTGCGGCAGCGGCAAGAAGTTCAAGCTCTGCCACGGCAAGTCGAACTAGCCGCCCGTGCGGGACTGCAGCGACGATCTGGCCGCGCTCGCCCGGCGGCTCGGCGAGGCCGACCGTTACCTCGATGTCGAGGGCAAGCGCAAGCGCCTGGGTGAGCTCGAGGTGGAGCTGGCCAAGCCGGACCTGTGGGACGACGCCGACCGGGCGCGGGCGGTGAGCACCGAGTTCGGGCGGGTCAACGAGGACGTGAAGCTGCTCGACGGCCTGCGCGCCCGCCTGGAGGACGCCGAGACCCTCTACCAGCTCGCCGTCGAGGAGGCGGACGACAGCGTGGAGGCCGAGCTCACAGCTGTGCTCGCCGATCTGGAGCGTCGCCTCCAGGACCTCGACCTGCGCTCGCTGTTCACCGGCGAGCACGACGAGGGCGACGCCGTGTGCGAGATCCACGCCGGCGAGGGCGGCACCGACGCCCAGGACTGGGCCGAGATGATGGTGCGCATGTACCTGCGCTGGGCCGAGCGGCGGGGCTTCGAGGTGGAGGTCGACGAGGAGACGGCCGGCCAGGAGGCCGGCATCCTGTCGGCCACCTTCATCATCCGGGGCCGCTACGCCTACGGCCTGTTGTCGGGGGAGCGGGGCGTGCACCGCCTCTACCGGATCTCGCCCTTCGACGCCCAGGCCCGCCGCCAGACGTCCTACGCCGCCCTCGAACTGACCCCGTTCATCGAGGACGTGTCGGACGAGGTGGAGATCGACGAGAAGGACCTGCGGGTCGACACCTACCGCTCGTCGGGGGCGGGCGGCCAGCATGTGAACGTCACCGACTCGGCCGTGCGCCTCACCCACCTGCCCACCGGCGTGGTGGTGTCGTGCCAGAACGAGCGCAGCCAGTTCCAGAACAAGGCCAAGGCCATGCAGATCCTGGCCGCCAAGCTGGCCGAGCGGCAGCGCCAGGAGCGCAAGGCCACGCTCGACGCCCTGTCCGGGCCCCAGAGCCAGGTCTCCCGGGCAGGCAGCTTCATCAGGGGCTACGTCCTGGCGCCGTACCAGAAGGTAAAGGACGAGCGCACCGAAGTGGAGACGGGCAACATCCAGGCCGTCCTCGACGGCGACCTCGACGAATTCATGGAGGCCTACCTACGCTGGCGACGGGCCCAGGGGTAGCCTGAGGCTGCGCGCTGGGCTTCTCAGGGGAGCCACCGCCCCACCCTTCCCATGATCAAGCTCGAGAACGTCACCAAGGCCTACAAGGGCTCCACCGTCGCCCTGCGCGAGTGCTCTGTCGAGCTGCAGAAGGGCGAATTCGCCTTCCTGGTGGGCCCGTCGGGCTCGGGTAAGTCGACGTTCCTGCGCCTGCTCACCAAGGAGGAGGAGCCGGACGGCGGCAAGATCTGGGTCGCCGGCAAGGACATCGGCCAGCTCAACCACTGGAAGGTCCCGTACCTGCGCCGCAACATCGGCTGCATCTTCCAGGACTTCAAGCTGCTGCCCAACAAGTCCGTCTACGAGAACGTGGCCTTCGCCCTCGAGGTGATCGGCCGCCCCCGCCACGTGGTGGCGTCCCAGGTGCCCCAGATCCTCGACCTGGTGGGCCTGTCGAAGAAGACCAGCAACAAGCCCACCGAGCTCTCGGGCGGCGAGCAGCAGCGGGTGTCGATCGCCCGCGCCTTCGTGAACCGCCCGCTGATCCTGCTGGCCGACGAGCCCACCGGGAACCTCGACCCCAACACGACCATGGGCATCATGCGCCTGCTCGACCGCATCAACCGCACGGGCACCACCGTGGTGATGGCCACCCACGACCAGGGCATCGTCGACTCAATGCGCCGCCGGGTGATCGAGCTCGACCGGGGAACGGTCGTGCGCGACCAGGCGCGCGGGGTCTACGGCTACGGCACATGACGGGCTCGTCCCGGCGTGAGGACGGCGAGGCGGTCTCGTTCTTCCGCCGCCAGCTGCTCCTTGCAGCGGTGGCCGGCGGCGTGGTCCTCGGCACGTTCCCCAACGACGCCGCGTTTCCCGCCGTGGCCAAGGAGGCTTGCTGAACGATGGCTCTGAGCGTCGACTACGTGGTGCGGGAGACGGCCAGCAACCTGCGCCGCAACCTGCTCATGACAGCGGCGGCCGTGCTCACCGTGGCGGTCTCCCTGTCGCTGGTGGGCGGGGCGCTGCTGCTGAAGCAGGGCGTCTCCAAGGCCAGCTTGCAATGGCGGGGCGGCGTGGAGCTGTCGGTGTTCATGCTGCCGGAGGCGACGCCCGAGCAGAACGAGGCGGTCGAGCGGGAGCTGTCGCAGATGCCCGAGGTGAGGAAATTCTCCTTCGTGGACCAGGCGGCCGCCTTCGAAGAGTTCAAGCAGATGTTCGCCAACTCGCCTGACCTGGTGGAGAGCGTCGAGGCCAAGGACCTGCCGCCGTCGTACCGGGTGGTGCCCAAGCGGGCCGAGTTCGTCGACGTGGTGGGCGGCCGCTTCGAGAAGCGCCCCGGCGTGAAGGAGGTCGTGTTCGCCCGCGACGTGGTGGACACCCTGCTCAAGGTCACCCGTGCCCTGCAGATCGGCATCGTGTCGGTGGCCGGCGTCCTCCTGCTGTCGGCCGTCCTGCTCATCCTCAACACCATCCAGATGGCGATCTTCGCCCGCCGCCGGGAGGTGGCGGTGATGAAGCTGGTGGGCGCCACCAACTGGTTCATCCGGATCCCGTTCATGCTTGAGGGCATGGTGCAGGGCATCGTGGGCGCCACCGCCGCATTCGGCGTCGTCGCCCTCGTGCGCAACCTGCTGGCCGGGGCGGTGGGCGCCAACACGCTCGGGAACCAGTTGCTGCCGCCGGCCAGCGACGTGATCGGCACCGGGCTGTTCGTGCTCTTCGCCGGCGCCGCCATCGGGGCCGTGGGCTCGGCCTTCGCCGTGCGTCGCTTCCTCGACGTCTGACCGTCGACCGGGGGGACAATCCGGCCGGTCCCGCCCGGTCCCGCCTCAAGCTGGCGGTGGTGAGGCCGATGACAACAGGTATGACCTGGCGCGCCCCACTCCTCGCGCTCGCCGTCTGCATCCTCGCCGCTGCGCCGGCACCGGCGGTAGCCGGCGCCCCCGCACCCGCGGTGGCCGCGCCGGCCGGAGGCACCCAGGCGGCTACGCCGGCCAGGGGCAAGGCGGCCACCACCCCCGCGGCGGGGACCCGTACCGACAAGCTGGAGCGCCAGGCCGACATCAAGGATGAGCTGCGGACCCTGCGTGAGGAGGTGTCCGAGGCCTCTGAGGAGGAGGCCAACCTGCTGAACCGCCTCGACCAGGTGCAGGACCGCAGGCGCGTCCTCGACGCGCGCGCTGTCGTTGTCGACGGCCAGGCCGCCGCCATGGAGACCGAGGCGCGTGCCGCGGAAGCCTCCCTCGAGGCGGTGCAGTCGGAGTTCGTGCGGGCCCAGACCCAGCTGGTCCTCGAGAACGAGGCGCTGGCGGGGGAGCGGCGGAAGCTGCGGGACCGGGCGGTGGCGGCCTACATCGCCAATCCCTCGGCGAACGCGGCCGAGCTCATGCTCCGCGCCAAGGACCTGCGCCAGATCGCCGCCACCGCCGGCTACCTCCAGACCGTCGTCGAGGTGCAGAGCAAGGCGGTCAAGGGTTACTCCGCACGCCGGGATGCAACCGACGCGCTCCGGGCCACGGTCGAGGTCCAGAAAGACGCGGCCAAGCGCCAGCGCGACATCGTGGTCAACCGGCTGTCGGATCTCGAGGCGGTCGTCGCCGAGCAGCAGCGGGTTCGGAGCGAACTGGCCGGCGAGGCGGCGCAGCACGCCGCCCTGTTGGATGAGGTGCGCGCCCGGCGGGCCGAGTTCGAGGCCGGGATCGCCTCGCTGAAGGCCGAGTCCGCCACCGTGATCGCCCTGCTCCAAGGAGTGCCGGTGGGCGTCGCCGGCCTCGCCCTCCCGAGCTCCGGGGTGCTCTCGGCCCCCGTGGCCGGCGCCGTCACCTCACTGTTCGGCCCCCGCGTCCATCCCATTTTCGGCAACGTCCGCAATCACGACGGCGTCGACTTCGGGGCTGCCATGGGCACGCCCATCCGCTCTGCGGCGGCCGGCACGGTCGTCGCCGCCGGTGCGCGCGGCGGGTACGGCAACGCCACCATCATCGACCACGGCAACGGGCTGGCCACGCTGTACGGCCACCAGAGCGAGATGTTCGTGGTGGCCGGTGCGGCCGTCACCGCCGGCCAGGTGATCGGCGCCGTCGGCTCGACCGGCTTTTCGACGGGGCCCCATCTCCACCTCGAGGTCCGTCTGTCCGGCGTGCCGGTGGACCCGCTGCTCTACTTCGCGCGCTGACCTTCCCATCGACCGGGGCGCATCCCTGCAGGTTTGCCTGGCTCGGAATTCGGGGACGTTCCTGTGCATACCGGGAACACCCGGGGGACAGTTCAGGACATCACAGGAGGTCGTTTTCCATGGGTATCGGTGTCAGCGTTTTCCTCATCGCAGTCGGCGCAATCCTCGCCTTCGCCCTCGAGTACTCGGCGGAGGGCATCAACCTCGATACCGTCGGTGTCATCCTCATGATCGTCGGTAGCATCGGCCTGCTGGCGTCGATGCTCTTCTGGAGCAGCATGAGCCCGTACAACCGTCGTGGCCGGGACGAGGTCGTCGTCCGGGACCGCGAGGTCGTCTGACCTCCACTGGTCAGCAGTGAAAAAGCCGCCCTCCGGGGCGGCTTTTTTTTCGCGGTACGCCCGGGCTACGGGCTCTCGATGAAGATGCACTCCCCGGGGCAGTCCTCTGCTGCATGCACGACATCGCGCTCGCGGCCGGCCGGCACGGTGGCCAGGCCGTCGGACATGCCGGGGTCGTTGTGCACGACGTCGCCGTCGCGCACATAGGCGATCCCGTCGTCGAGGAGAAGGAAGACCTCCGGGCAGTGATCGACGCACAGGCCGTCACCGGTGCACAGGTCCTGGTCGATCCACACGCTCAGCGCCACCGTCCCATCCTGCCAGCAACCGGCGTCCTTCACGCACGGCCGGCCGTACCATGGAGATGTGGACACCGCGTCCGGCCGCGCCGTGCCGCCCGGCGGAGGCCCGGGGGAGGACGAGCACGGGCACCGCCACGCTCACGCCGCAAGCGCCCCGGTGCTGGTGACGGCGGGCGTCGTGCCCGGTCGCGACGCCGTGGTGCGAAAGGCGCAGCGGCTCAACATCCTCACCATCGGCTGGAACCTGGTGGAGGGCGTGGTGGCCATCGTCGCCGGGCTGGTGGCCGGCTCCGTCAGCCTGGTGGGCTTCGGGCTGGACTCCGGGATCGAGGTGTCGGCCGCGCTGATCCTGGCCTGGCGGCTGCGTCGGGAGCGGCGGGGCGGCTGCATGCAGGAGGACGACCGCGCCGCCGCCCGGGCGATCGCGGTCAGCTTCGCCGCCTTGGCGGTGTACGTGGCGGTGGGCTCGGCCATCGACCTCGCCACGGGTGCCCGCCCGGAGGCCAGCATCCCGGGCGTGGTGCTGGCCCTCCTGTCGGTGAGCGTGATGCCGGTGCTGGCCCGGGCCAAACGGCGCCTCGCCCCTGCGCTGGGGTCGAGGGCGGTGGAGGCCGACGCGGCACAGACCACCCTCTGCGCGCTGCTCTCCGTCGTCCTGCTGATCGGCCTCGGAGCCAACGCCGTCTTCGGCTGGCGGTGGGCCGACCCGGTCGCCGGCCTCGCGATCGCCGCCCTGGCGGCGGGCGAGGCGGTCCGTACCTGGCGCGCCGAGTCGCTGGCCGACACCTGCTGCACCTGAGCCGCCGCCGTGTAGCGGGTCGCGGCCTGGGCCGCGAGTAGTCACAACGGGCCACCTGCACATACCCGGGTGGGTGAGATTTCGGCCGGCCGTTGCTTGCTGCTTGCGTGTGGGCGGGCGCCCGCCGATGGAGGGGCAGGACCGGGGCCTCCTTTGTCGACAGGCTCCCCGAGAAAGGTGCACCGTGGCCCAACCCGCCCCCGCTACCCCGGCCGGCCGCCTTCTCCGCAAGCTGGGGCCCGTCTCGCAGTTCCACGACCCTGCGAACATGGGCGACTTCGGCATGCCGGCCAGAGCCTCCATGGAGGAACTGCTCGAGCCCCACGCCGAGGCCGGTCGCAACAGCCGCCTCGGGCCGCTCGAGAAGGTGCACGTGTTCTGGTTCGCCGGCGCCAGCTGTGACGGCTGCACGGTGTCGGTCACGGGTGCGCGGTCGCCCACCATCGAGAGCCTTCTCATGGGCGCCCACCCCGGCCTGCCGCGCGTGATCCTGCACCACCCCGTGGTGAGCCTGGAGTCCGGGCCGGCCTTTCTGCGGGCCCAGGAGCTTGCCCTCCAGGGCAGGCTCGGGTGCCCGTACGTGGTGGTGGTCGAAGGGTCCATCTGCGACGAGATCGCGGCGTTGACCGAGGGTGGCTACTGGTGCGGTCAGGGCGAGGAGCCCTGGGGCGTCGACGGCGCCCTGCGCGACGTGTCCGCCTCCGAGTGGGTGGCCCGCCTGGCCGGCGATGCGGCCGCAACGATCGCCATCGGCACGTGCGCCACGTGGGGCGGCATCCCCGCCGCCGCCGGCAACCCGATGGGCGCCATGGGAGTCGTCGACTTCCTCGGCGTCGGTTACCGCAGCGCAGCCGGTCTGCCCGTGGTCAACATCCCGGGGTGCGCCCCCGTGGGCGACAACTTCACTGAGACGGTCGCCGCCCTCCTGTACTTCCTCCAGGGCTTCGGGCCTCTGCCCGAGTTCGACGACCTCGGCCGACCGGCCTGGCTGTACGGCGAGACCGTGCACCACCAGTGCGGCCGGGCCGCCTCGTACGACGAGGAGACGTTCGCCACCGAGTTCGGCGCCAAGGAGTGCCTGGTCGAGCTCGGCTGCTGGGGCCCCGTCGTCGAGTGCAACATCAACTCCCGGGGCGCCATCAACGGCGCCGGCGGGTGCATGAACACCGGCGGCGCCTGTATCGGCTGCACGATGCCGGGCTTCCCCGACGCGTTCACCCCCTTCCACGCCCCGCCGCCCGCCGACGTGAGGAACCACGCGTCGACCCGCATGCGCAAGGGCGTGCTCAAGCCCATGCGCCGCTACAGCGAGGGCCGCCTCGGAGACCTCCCCGCCCTCCAGGGCGCGTGGGCCTCCACCAGCGTCGACCACGCCGACCACCACAGGACGGGGGAGCGCTTCTACAGCCGCCTCCGTCGGCCCAGCCAGCCCGCCCCCGCCCGGAGGAGCAAGTAGGCATGTGCTTCAACAACCTGCCCATCGAGTTCGACGACAAGGGGCGGGCCCGGCTCACCGACCAGGGGAGCGAGCCATTCTCCCTGAAGACCGCCAGCCCCATGGTGACCCAGACCGACGCCGACCGTGAGGCGCAGATCGGCCGCCTCCTGGCGGCCAACGGGCACGTCAAGGAACTGAACATGGACCCGGTCACACGCGTGGCCGGCGCCCTCGCCGTCCATGTGTCCGCCGATCTCATGGCCGGCAAGCACCTCGACGCCCACGTGCAGGCCAAGCTGTTCCGCGGCTACGAGATGATCCTGAAGGGCCGCGACCCCCGGGACGCCATCTTCGTGTCGTCCCGCGCCTGCGGTGTCTGCGGCGGCGTCCACGCCCACGCCGCCGCCTACGCCATCGAGATGGCGATGGGCGTGGCGCCGCCACCCATGGGCACCGTCATCCGCAACATGCAGGAGTCGGCGGAGATGGGCTACGACAACCCGCTGCACCTGTACCTGCTGGCCGGCCCGGACTACTCCGAGTCGGTGGTGCGCACGGTGAACCCGGAGCTGTGGCCGAAGGCCGAGCGGTGGTTGTGCCCGGGCGTCGACCACCACGGCTTCCGCACCATGGCCGACCTGATGACGGCGCTCAACCCCCTCACCGGAACCTTGTACCGGGAGGGCCTCGAGTTCACCCGCCTGTCCCGCCAGATGTTCGTGGTGCTGGCCGGCAAGTACCCGCACCCCCAGACCGTGGTGCCGGGCGGCGTCTCGTCGACGGTGTCGATGCAGACGCTGAACGAGTACCACTCGCTGCTCTCGCAGGTGTTCGACTACGCCCAGCGCATGCTGGCCGTGTGGAACGACATCCCGGAGTTCTTCTACGACTGCGACGACCGCTACCGCGACGTCGGCGCCCGTCCGATGAACCTCATCGACCCGGGCTACTGGGACGATCCCAACGCCTATGACGCCACCTATGCCAACTGCGACGACTGGGGTCGCAAGCGCTGGTCCACGCCGGGCGTGATCATCGACGGCCAGCTGGTCACCACCAAGCTCACCGACATCAACATGGGCTGGGAGGAGTTCGTCAGCCACGCGTATTACGAGGAATGGTCGGGGGATCGCTGGAAGACCGACCCGTCGGGCAACCCCATCAGCCCGTACCACCCGTGGAACAAGGAGACCCTCCCCAAGCCGGGGGCCAAGGACTTCAAGGACCGCTACACGTGGGCCTGCACGCCCCGCTGGGACCGCAAGGTCGTGGAGGCGGGCGCCTACGCCCGCCTGTTCACCACCGCCATGGCCCAGCTGCAGCCGGCCAACGACTTCATCCAGCCCACCGGGCGCTCCCTGCGCATGCTGATCCCCAAGGGCATGACGCCGGAAACCGAGGTCGAGTGGTACGTGCCCGAGGTGTGGAACGCCCTCGAGCGAAACCGGGGGCGGGCGTACCACTACGTGTTCTCCCAGCTGGTCGGCCTGGCCAACCTGCTCGAGGCCTACCGTCTCTTCAGCACCGGCCAGCGCCGGGTGGCGGCCTTCGACCCTGACGAGATCGAGCGCCACATGCCCAAGGACGAGCGCCGCAGCGTGGGCTGGTGGGGCGCCGGTCGGGGGTGGCTCACCCACCACATGGTGATGGACAAGGGCAAGATCACGAACTACCAGATCTGCACCCCGTCCACCATCAACGCCTCGCCGCGCGACCCGTGGGGCCAGCCCGGTCCCTACGAGGAGGCCGTGATGAACACGCCGATCATCGAGGACCTCTCCGACCCCTCGCGGTTCACGTCGATCGACATGCTCCGCACGGTACGCAGCTTCGACCCCTGCATGCCGTGCACCACCCACGTCGACACCGGCAAGGGCACGGTGCTGCGCGAGGTGACCACCTGCTCCTGCGGTGCCGACTGAGAGCGGCTCGCCCCTCGTCCTGATCGGCGGCGTGGGCGAGCTGTTCCAGGGAGACCTCGACCTCGGCCGGGTGGCGGTCGAACGCCTCCAGGCCGAGGACCTGGGCGACCACGTGCTGGTGGAGGACTTCCACTACGGCGCGGTCGCCGTGGCCCAGCGCATCCAGGAGCTGAAGCCGGCCCACCTCGTCCTGATCGGTGGGATCGTTCGGGGCCGTGCGCCGGCCAGCGTGACGCGCGCGGTGGTCGACGGGTCGGCGTTCGACCCCGCGGACATGCAGCTGGCGGTGGGGGACGCAGTGACGGGCTACGTGTCGATCGACCTGGTGGTGGAGGTCGCGGCGGGGCTCGGCGTGCTGCCCGGGCGGACCGTGACGGTGGAGGTGGAGCCGGTCTCGGTGGAGCTGTGCGACCACCTCTCCACCGAGGTGACGGACGTGCTCGACGAGGTGCTCGACCTGGTGCGGGCCGAGGTGCGCCGGGCGCCCCTGCTCGACCTGGCCGAGCAACTCCACCTGCGCTGCACGGCCGACGCCGACCGCCTCGGCGAGTCGCCGGCCGCCGCCACGCTGCTCGAACTGACTGCGAGCATCCGCGTGCTGGGCGACGAGGGCCGGTGGGGCCGCGTGTTCGTCCAGCGCGAGCGCCTCCGCCGCCAACTCGACGCGGGCGAGACGGGCGAAGGCATGGACACCCTCGACTGGGCCCTGTGGTGGGCTCTGCTCGAAGAACTCGACAAGGTGTTCGGCGCCGAGGCCGGCATGTAGGGGACCGGCTCGCGCCGGTGTCCTGCGGTCGGGTCCGGCCCCCCGCCCCACCTTCTTGTCGCAGACCCGATCACCAGGTTCTCGCGGCCAGGCCGGCGTCGGCAGCGGCGGCCGAAAATGTGTCCTTCAGGCGCAACAGCTGGGGTACGGGGAACCGGGCCAGCGCGCGAGAGCACTGCGCGGCGAAGCGTTCCTGGGCATCAGAGGCAAAGTCCAGGAGGGCCGCCACGGTGCTGTGCACCATGACGTCGAGCGAGGTCGGCGGGAGTTCGATGAGGGCGGCGAGGAAGGCCTCGGCCAGCTCCTCGGCAGCGCGGGGGCGGTCCAGCTGGCCGGTGATCCAGGCGGCGCACTCGCACCGGCGTTCGCTCTCGCGTCCCGCCTCCCAGCGGATCACCTCCTCGCGGACGACGGCGACCCACCGCTGCTGCGGCTCCTCGTCCAGCACGGCCCACACTGCGCCCGCATCGGCGCCGACCCGGCCGGCCACGGCGGTGGCCTGCGCCCGCACCGGCTCGGGCACCGACGGCGCTCCCAGGGCCTGGAGGGCGGCCAGCCGGGCCCGTGCCACGCGGCCCGCCGCCTCCAGGGCCAGGGCGAGGTTGGCCTTGGCCATGGCGTAGGCGTCGGGGCGCACGCCGCGGGGATTGGCGGCCACCGCCTGCTCCAGCGCCAGCACGGCCTGGTCCGGGTGGCCGGCGGCGAGGTGGGCCAGGCCCAGCGCATTGGCGGCGCCGCCGAGCCCGGCCCGGTCCTCCGCCTTCGTCGCCAGGTCGACGGCGTCGGTGAGCGGAGCGACGGCGTCGTCGGGTAGCCCGGCGGCCAGCAGGGCGGCGCCGAGCTCGCGTGCCGCCGCCGCCGCCTGTCCCGGGACCCGTGCGGGGTCGAGGAGCGCCCGCGCCTGCTCGAACGCGGTGATGGCGCCGCCGCCGCCCCGCTCCCGCTCCACCAGGCCGAGATTGAACAGCGCTGCTCCCTGCTCCAACGGCAGCGCAGCGCCGGCGAACAGGTCGGCGGCAGTCCGGAACGACGCCACCGCAGCCTCGTGCCGGCCCGACATCCGCTGCACCGCCCCGAGCGCGTTCGCTGCCTTGGCATGCTCGGTGGGGAGCTGGTCCGGTCGGAACAGCTCGCATGCACGGGCGAGGGACTCCCCGGCTTCGCCCAGCCGGTTCTCGCCTGCCAGCGCCACGCCGAGGTGGAAGCGCGCGGTGGCGTGCTGCACCGGGTACTGGTCGGCCGGATAGCGGTCGAGGCGCGCCAGCAATTCCTCGACGGCGTTCATGCCGGCGGACCCCGCTTCCCTCTCCGAGAAGCGCCCTCACGGGGAGCAAAACGGGGAGAGAGAGACTCCGGCATCAGGTGGCGGGGCGCTGGCGGACCTGGACGGTGGTCCCTCGACTCGTCGTCGAGGTCCTCACCCGCCGCAACAGGCCCTCGAGGCGGCCGAGGAGGTGGTCCAAACCGCGCACATGGGCAGGGTAACGCCGAACTGCCGCCGTCCAAGCGCTGATGGCGCTAACGATCCGGCCGCGACACGCCGAAGGACTCTCTGACCGGGCTCCCTGACCCTGATCGGCCCGGTGGGTGGAGGGCGGCACGTGCTTTCCAGAATGACAATCCGAACCCGACTGCTCGTGGTGGCAGCCGTGCCGGCCGTGGCCCTGGCGCTGACGACCTTTTTGCTGCGATCGGGTGCGCCCGCTTCCAAGGCCACCATCGCCACCGCTTTGGCGGCGGCAGGTTGCGTGGCTGCCATCGTGCTGGCGATTGCGGTGGCCCGCACCATCACGGCCCCACTGGCCCAGCTTGGCGAAGCAGCGGAGCGGGCATCGCATCTGCAGACCCTCGTCGAGGCGCTGCGCCGCCCAGGGGCCGGCGACAAGGGCCTGGCGCTGGCGCCCGTGGGCCTACCGCCCGGCGGCGAGATCGGCAGGGTCGCCCAGACCTTCGACGAGTTCCAGGGAGCGGCCGCCCGGCTGGCCATCGGCCAGGCCGCCCTGCTCAACAAGACGGTCGCCGACAAGGGCACGGTCGAGGTCTTCGTGAACCTGGCCCGCCGCATGCAGGGCCTGGTCGACCATCAGATCGAGTTCCTCGACGGCCTCGAGGCCGAGGAGCAGGACCCCGACACCCTCGAGAACCTTTTCCGCCTCGACCAGTTGGCCACCCGCGTCCGCCGTAACGCCGAGAGCCTGCTCACCCTGGCCGGCGCCGCATCGGCCCGCAGCTGGGAGCGGCCCCTCGCCATGTCCGACGTCATCCGGGCCGGCATGGCCGAGGTGGAGGACATCGCCCGGGTGGACCTGCTCCTCGACGACAACGCCGCCATGCTCGGCAACGTCGCCGCCGACGCCGCCCACCTCCTGTCCGAGCTGCTCGAGAACGCCACCCGGTGGTCGCCGCCCGACACCCGGGTCGAGGTGAGCGGCACGCCCGCCGCCGGCGGCTACGCCATCACCATCGAGGACCGCGGCATCGGCATGGCAGAGGACGCGCTGGCCGAGGCCAACCACATACTCACCGGCCCACCCCTCGCTGAGGCGACCGTCGCCCGGTCGCTCGGCCTGGTGGTCGCCGGCCGCCTGGCCCGCCGCCTCGGCATCGTGGTGCGCCTTGCGCCGTCCGGCGCCGGCGGCATCATCGCCAAGGTCCTCGTGCCACCCACCCTCATGGTGGCGGCAGAGGACACTGAAGGCCTCGAGGGTGTGGTGGCCGGGTCGTCCCGAACCCTTCCCTTCGCCCTCGCCCGGCAGGAGAAGCGGGCCCGCATCAGCTCGCAGCGGTCCCGTGGGGCTCGCCCCGTCCCCGGCTCGCAGCCGGTCGAGGCGACCATCACCCAGCTTCGGGAGCCCCGCTGGTCCGAGGCGCCCGCGGCGGTGGAGCCCGCCGAGCCCGTCCGCCACGAGTCGCACTGGCTCGACGAGCCTGCGCCGACGGCAGAACGCCGGTGGGCCGCCTCCGAGCCGGAGTCCCGCTGGACCGACGCTGCGCCCGTGGAGCCGGCCGTGCACGCGGCCGACGAGCAGTGGCCCACAGCCGAGCAGACGTGGTCGCCGGATGCTGCCATCGAGTGGCCCGCTGCCGACCTCTCGTGGCCCGCAGCCCCAGCTGCCGACGAGGCGCATCAGGAGGACTGGTCGATGACCGCCGTCGCCGACAGCATCGTCGCCGAGCCGGTCCCGTCGGAGCCGGAACTGCCCGTGCGCTCGCCGTCCGTGGCCGCCGAGCCGGCCTGGCCGTCGGCTGTGGCCGAGGAGCCCGACGCCTTGGCCACCGAGCCCCCGGCCGTCGTGGCCGGGCCGCCCGTTCTCGAGCCGGTCGTGGTCACCCCGCCGCCGCCGCCTGTTCCCCAGGCGGCGCGGGCCCCGGAGCCCCCGCAGTCGATCCGTCCGACGCCCTCTGTGCGCCCGGCCCGGTTCGCCGCCTCGGCGTCCCGGCCGCTGTCCGGCGTCGCGCCGCAGCGAACGACCGTCCCCTCGGCCGAGGCCAAGGAGGACGAGTACCGGCGCCACCTCGAGCGGGCGACCGCTGCAGGGCTGGTGCGACGGGTACCGAAAGCGTCGCTGCCGCAGGACACGGGCGGCGGCGCGAAGCGGGCGCCGAAGACCGGTGGTGGCGAGCCCGTCGCCGAGCGTCTTCCCGACGAGGTCCGGAGCCTGCTCTCGAGCTACCGCTCCGGTGTCGAGCGAGGAAGGGCCGACGACCCGAGTCCCGATCAGCGGACCACAACGCCCCAGGAGCAACCATGAGTGACGCAGAAGGATCCCGCAACATCGACTGGATGGTGACCACCTTCGTGCGGAAGGTGCCCGGCATCCAAGAGGCCGTGGTGGTGTCCTCCGACGGGCTGCTGCTGGCCTTGTCACCCGGGCTCGACCGGTCCGACGCCGACCGCTTCGCCGCCGTGGCCTCCGGTCTCACCGGCCTGGCCTACGGCGCCGTCGGTTCGCTCGGGGGCGGCAAGGTGAACGAGATCATCGTCGAGATGGAGCACGGCTTCCTCCTCGTGACCTCGATCAGCGACGGCAGCTGCTTCGCCGTCCGGGCGTCGTCCGAATGCGATATCGGCCTGGTGGGCTACGAGGTGGCCCTGTTCGTGCGCCGGGCCGGCGCCATGCTCACCCCCGGCCTGCGGGCCGATCTCCAGCGCGCGCTCCCGGGATGATCAGGCGAGAGACATGAGCAGCTCCGGCCGGCTCGTGCGGCCCTACGCCATCACCGGCGGCCGGACCCGGTCGCGCACCTCCCACCTCGCCATGGAGGCGCTGGTGGTCTGCTGCGCCGAAGGCGCCGCCCGCTCGAGGCTCGTGCTCGAACGGCGGCGCATCGCCGAGCTGTCCGAGACACCTGTTTCCGTGGCCGAGATCTCCGCTCACCTCGAAGTTCCCCTGGGCATCGCCCGCGTCCTCGTCGGCGACATGGCCGACGACGGCCTCGTCCAGGTGAGCCAGTCTCGTACTGGCCGTCCCGACATCGTGCTCCTGGAAAGGGTCCTCAATGGCATTCGAGCGCTCTAACGCTTCGGCGAACGGGTCCGGCGCCCCGATGCCGGTCAAGATCGTGGTCGCCGGCGGGTTTGCCGTCGGCAAGACGACGTTCGTCGGCACCATCTCCGAGATCCAGCCGCTGACCACCGAGGCGGCCATGACCGACGCCAGCGCCGACATCGACGACGCCGGCCAGGCGGTGAGGAAGACCACCACCACCGTGGCCATGGACTTCGGCCGCATCACCCTGGCCGCCGACCTGCGGCTCTACCTGTTCGGCACCCCGGGCCAGACCCGCTTCTGGTTCATGTGGGACGACCTGGTGACGGGCGCCATCGGCGCCGTCGTGCTGGTCGACACGAGGCGTGTGGCCGACTGCTTCCCGGCCGTCGACTACTTCGAGAACTGCGGGCTGCCCTTCATCGTGGCCGTGAACCGGTTCAACGGTGTGGCCGCCCACCGCGAGGCTGCCGTGCGCGAGGCGCTGGCGCTCAGCGACGGCGTGCCCGTCGTGTTCACCGACGCCCGCGAGCGGGCCTCGGTGAAGGAGACCCTCGTCTCCCTCGTCGAGCACGTCCTGGCCGGGGCGGCCCACTAGGCCGTATCGATCCCCGCATCGGACGGACGGGCGGGTTCGAACCCGTCGCCGGCCGGCCGCCGTCAGGTCAGCTACGACCCCAACGCTTCCCGCCGGCCCTGGGGGTCGGAAGGATGTCATCGCCCTTCCAGCCCTGGACCGGGGCGGCGACAGGCGCCCGCGCCTGCTCGGGCTCCTCCTCGGCGTGCGTGTCGGGGGAGGGCGTGCGCTTGCGGATGTCCTTGTGCCCCATGGCCGGCGGCGGCGCATGGTGGCGTTCCACAGGGGCAGCGGCAGGCGGTCGCGGTGCAGTGGGTGCGGCGCCAGGCTGGCGGGCCGGCTCGGGCGCAGGCGCAGCGGTGCCGGCTCGCACAGCGGGGGCGCCGTGGTCCAGCGCGCTGGCCAGGAGTTCCTCCCAACTGCCGTCGGCCTCGCCACCGATCTCGGAGGCCAGGGCTGCTTCCCATTCGGCAACGGCGTCGAGCGATCCGTCCATACCTCCGGACGGGCTGGCGGCAGGCGTGGCCGACAGCCACGTCTCCTCCTCCGTCGTGGGCGCGCTGCTCTGCGCCGGTGCCTCGGCTGCGTGGTCGTGGGCGTCAACGACCTCGAGGTACGCCTTGTCCCAGTACCAGCCTGCGTCGGCCAGCCAGGCCTCGGCGCCACCGTCGACCGCCAGGGGGGCAGCACCGCCCGGTCGGTCCCAGCGCACGCGTAGGGCGTTGGACCGGCCGCATGAGCGCTCGAGCACCGTGCCGTAGCGCGCGTGCGTCTCCAAGGTGTCGGTCGGAAGCGGGATTGCCAGGCGAATGCGGTCGCCCGGCCTGGGGAACGCGTTGTGCCTTCTCATTGCCTTGCCTATCGGCCGGGTCGCACCGGCCTTGAGCACTCCGGGGCCTCAGACGCCGTGCGGCCACGCGCGTGAGCGTGATCAGGCCGGTTCGTGCGCCTGGGCCCGCTTCGCCCGGGCCACCACCCGGCTGCGGGCCATGGCGGGTGGCTTGGCGCCGGGCGGGGTGATCAGTTCGTCGAGGAGCCTGCGGGTGACGTCGGCGATCTCCGCCACGGCCCGCTCGAACACGGCCTGATTGGCGCGCGACGGGGTGCGGTGGCCGCTCACTTTTCGCACGAATTGCAGCGCCGCGGCCTCCACCTCCTCGTTCGTCGCCTCGTCCGCACCACGCAGGGTCACGATGCTCCGGCACATGCCGCTCACGATGGCACACCGGGCCGCCCTCCTTGCGTATTGCCGGCTACGTTCTGGAAAACCGAACTAAGAACCCTCTATAAAGCGATACCCTGCACGGGTGGTCATGTCACCGTTCCCGTACCAGGGCCCGCTCGAGCCCGAGGAGGTGCACGGCCGCGACGCGCTGCTCCGCGACCTGACCGAGCGCATCACGAGCAGGCGGGTCACCGCCCTGCTCGGTCCGCGCCGCTTCGGCAAGACCAGCGTCCTGCGCCGGGTGGCCGCCGATCTCACCGAGGTCACCACTGTGTGGGTCGATCTGTACGAGGTCACCTCCATGGCCGACGTGGCCGTGCGATTCGACGACGCCCTCGGCGCCACCACCGGGCGGTTCGCGACTGCAGCCCGGGCGGTGGCGGCCGGCGTGGCGGTCAACCTGGGCGTCGTCAAGATCGACCTCACCGGACCGGCCCGGAACCGGCCGGACCCGGCGCTGACGTTTCATGGCCTGCTCGACGTGCTGGTTGCCGCTGCCGCCCGCGAGCCCACGCTGCTGGTCGTCGACGAGTTCTCGTCCATCGCCCGGATCGAGGGCGCCGCCGGCGCCCTGCGCACGGCCATCCAGCACCACTACAGGGACCTCGGCATCGTCTTCGCCGGCTCCCACCCGTCGATGATGCGCACGCTCTTCACCGCCCGGGCCGAGCCGTTCTACGGCCAGGCCGACCTGCTGGAGATCGGCCCCCTGTCGCCCGAAGCCGTTGAGTCGACGGTCGCATCCGGGTTCCGCAGCACCGGCCGCGACGCCGGCCCGCTCCCCGCCCTCCTTACCGCCTTCACGGCCGGCCACCCGCAGCGCACGATGCAACTGGCCGACGCCTGCTGGCGCCACACGCCGTCCGGCGGCAGCGCCGGCGCCGAGACCTGGTCTGCTGCCCTTGACGACGTCCGCCGGGCGGCGGGGGAGGGCATGGAGCGGCTCTACTCGGGCTTCGAGCGCGGCGAGCGATCCGTGCTCCGCGCCGTGGCCCGGGGTGGCAGCATCTACGGCGCCGAGGCCGACCTGCTCGAGCTGTCCAACGGCACCGCCACCCACGCTCGCCGAACGCTGCTGGACAGCGGCGACCTGGTGGACACCGGCGCCGGCCTGGTGGTCGTCGACCCGATCTTCGCCGACTGGCTGCGCCAGCGCTTCCCGATCTGAGCGGTTCTCGTCGGTGAAACGGTGCGAAGTTCGCACCGTTTCACCTACAAGAACGCCCGGGCGGAGCTCTGCCGCCCACGCTGTCCATGACCGTATCGACGTCGGCTGTCGAGCCATTGTGGTTCCGACCACTCGGCGTGGTGTGGTCGCCGGCGCGCAACCGGCCGGATCGCCCAGCGCCCCGTTCGCTAGACCGCCTGAGCGGCGATCTCGGCCACATAGTCAACGAGATACTCGTCCTCGGCGGCGTGCGGATAGGCATCCCAGTACCGCTCGACGGCCTGTCCCGGGGAGGAGAGTCCTGCACTCGGCCAGAGTCTGACCATGTCGCTTTTGTCGACTGTTCTTCCGGCGTAGAGCTTCATCAGGAACACCCAATCAGGAGACGGAACGAGGATGCTGAGTGCCGCCCCGGCGAACGCCACGGAGCAGTGCTCCTCTGTCAGCCCGATGGGCGCGAAGGCCGCGGCGTTGTCGTTGATCCAGCCGTGCGGCAGACCCATCTCGTCAGCGACGGCATCGCTGGCTTGCCGAAAGGCAGCATCGAGACGGCTGATTGTGTCGACGTCGTGCGTCGCCTCGCGAAGGTCGATCAGCGCCAGGTAGGAGCCACCGACGACCACGAGCGACTGGTGCGGTACGCCACGATCGCCGAGGACCTCATCGAGGCGAGCGACGCCGGCAAGGATCGCTGCCCGGTCGAACAGGAACGCGTCGGTCATGCTGACCGCCACAGGTTGCTCTTACCCAGGAGGACATTACGGCGGACGAACTGCTGCGGGGCAGTCGCCGCTTCCCGAGCCCGCATACGCGGGGTGCCTGGTGCGTGCCAAGGAGTGGAGAGAGCCGGGACGGCGTCCGTCCATCTAGGCCGAGGAAGACCAGCGTCGTCGGTGAGTTTCTCGGCAATGGCGGCAAGGAGGTTGTCGACGCGTGAGTCCCCAGTGCGGACCGGGGGATCACCGACTGCATCGCCGATGAGGTCGTCGTGGGTGATCAACCAGTCGACTAGGCCCCGGAGCCTGGTCCAGTCGAGCCCATCAGTGTCCGGTCGATCGGCGGCGACCGCGGCCAGGGTCCGATTGTCTCTGGGCCGTCCGCTGGCGATAGTGAGGCGTTGTCCGGCGGCAGCCGTGATGCGCGCCAACATCGTGACCGTCGGATCCATCTCCCCAGACTCGATGCGCACGATCGTCGACCTGGTACACCCGGCACGCCGCGCCAGGGCACGCTGCGACAGACCGCTCTCGGATCTCACTCGTGCGACGAGCTCCTGAGGTGTACTCATCTTGGAAGCATATATGCGACCTTGCGGGGAACCCGCCTCGGGCTGGCCAGCAACGATCCGCCGGCCGGAGGGCCGCTCGGAGCCCCTGGGTACCGAGTGCAGCAGGCAGAGCGCCAGGGCTTTCGCGAGATCGTGCCTGACATGTCGAGCCTTCGGGCTCGGACCATCCCCGTGGGCGCTCGTGTGTTGGCCGGCCGGCCGGCCGGGCCCATGCGGGGTGCCCAGAGCGTGCGGTCTGCCCGCGTACACTTGTCAAAGCGCTGGAAGGACGCCAACTATGCGTGAGAGCCTGGGAGGAGGGTGACGGTGTCAACGCAGCCAGCAGACGACCACGAAAGCCGCCGTCTTCGCACGCGCGAGGACGTGCTCTTCCGCGGCCGCCGGTGGCGACCTTATCAAAAGTGATAACCTCTCATCCATGACGCGTCAGGCCGCTCTGTCCACCAAAGCCATCGCAAACCCCGAGCCCGGTTCCCGCGCCGTGAAGCGGGGCCGCTCGGCTTCGCCCAGCCCCGTCGGCAGCACCGCCGAGGAGGCAGCCGGTCGGAGGGCCGCTCGGAGCCCTGAGTACCGAGCGCAGCAGGCAGAACGCCAGGGCTTTCGTGAGATCGCGTGGCTCATCATCAGGTATCGAACGGAAAAGGGACTTAGCCAGGAGAAGCTGGCCGAACTCGTCGGGACGAGCCATTCGCAGATCTCTCGCATCGAAAGCGGCCGACACCGCACCAACCTCGACACCTTGTCGCGCATCGCGCACGCCTTGGATCTCCGCATGGTCCTCGGGTTCGAGGGCACGACCTTGAGCGGACGGGCCAAGCGCGACCTCGTCGCGTTCTAAAGCCTGCCGACGCGCTGCCCGCTCCGCGACGCCACCGCCACCTCAGCTCCGACACAGACCATGACGCTGGCCGCCGTCACCTTCCCGCCGGCGGACACCGCCTGAGGAAGGCTGAGAGGCTCGGCATCGGGTTGCTCGGGTGCCCCTTCTTGAGCCAGGACGCTGCCCAGTGTTGCTGTTCGATGCATGGCAGTTCACGGGCTGCCCGGTCGCCGACGACGACCTTCCTGAAGGTCGAGCACCTCGCCCGGCCGAGCCTTCTCGGTTGCTTCGCGGTGCGCCTCTTCCAACTGCGCCGTGAGACGGTCCTGCACACCCTCGAACAGGTGGCCGTATCTCCGGAAGGTCGTCAGGACATCAGCGTGGCCGAGTCGCTCCTTGATGGCCAGCGGGCTGACGCCCATGTCGATCAGCTGGGACGCATGGGCGTGGCGCAGGTCGTAGGTTCGGAAGTCCCCGGGGAGCCCCGCCGCCACGAGCGCCGGAACCATGACGTGCTTGCGTAGGAAGTCACGGTTCAGCGGCTTCCCCGTCACCCCGACGAACACGTAGTCGTCCCCCTTGAGCGGCCGTCCGAGCTGCGCCGCCCGGCGCGCCAGATGCTCGGCCAGGTGGTCGCAGATGAACCGGAGGAGCGGCACGACTCGCTCCTGGTCCGTCTTGGTGGTGCCGGCCACGAGCTTGCTACCCACCGGCGTGAGGGTCTCGCAGACATGGACCGTCCCGGCAAGGAGGTCGAAACGCTGGACGCGCAGTCCGCACAGCTCGCTTGGGCGCATGCCGGTGTACACGAGGACTCGAACGGCCAGTCGGTAATCGGCCCTGGTGTGCTCCACGAGCCGGAGGAGCTGGTCGAGCGGCAGGATCTGGCCCTGCTGGCGGTCGACCTTGATCTTGTGGCCAGCAGCGGGGTTCTCCCTGATGACCTTGGCCCGCTGGGCGCCCTGCAAGACGAGTGAGAGCACGGACAGGCAGTCGCGAACGGTCTTGGGGCCGAGGCCATCGCGGAACATGGCGACCATGAACGACTCCACGTCCTGGTAGTCGATCCCCGCGATCGAGCGTCCACCGAAGTAGGGGCGGAGCTGGAGCCGCAGGATCTGGCGGTACCGCCGGGCGGTCGTCGGCGCGAGGCGGATCAGGCCGTCTTCGTAGGCATCTGCCCACTCGTCGAAGCGTGTACGCCGCAGCTTCGGATCGAGCCAGTCGCCGCGGTGAATGTCGGTGGTGGTCGTGGCCAGGAACCGCTCGGCGTCCATCCGTCTGGCGAACGTCCTGCTCCGCGATCGACCGTTCGGGTCCCGGTACCTCGCTCGCCACCGGCCGTTCGCTTGTTTGTCAACGGAACTCATGTGCGCCACCTTCGCGATCTGATGCCCGCCGGCCGCACGGTACGCCCGCCAGCGGGTCGTCGGACACGGTCGAAGCCCTCGACATCCGGCCCGCATCGCGCCCCATCACGCCTTCCTCCTCGTCCTGGCCCTCGTCGTCTTCTTCGCCGTCTTTGCGGGCCGTCTGGCGGGAGCCGCGGCCTCTACGGGACCAGCCTGACCGTCACCGGCGTCACCAGGCTTGCCGTCATCGGCGTTGCCCGCCGCCTCGGCATCCAGCATGCGCAGGTAGGCGGCGACGGGGTCGTCGTCCCACCCGCCGCTTGGCTCCGCTATCAGCCGGGGCGGCAGGCTCAATTCGACCGGATCGATGTCGAGGTCCTTGGCCATGGTGGTCTTGGAGATGGCCTCGAGGTCCTCCAGGCGGTTGGCCAGGGCCCGCAGCCAGCGCTGCCAGGAGCCGAGCTCGGAGAAGGCGTGGCGCACCAGGGCGGCCACCCGCTGGTCGGCCAACGCCTTGATCCGGGACTGGGCCTTGGTGAGCATCCCGTCGTTGGGGAGGTTGGACACGAAGGCGTCGAGGCGGGACGCACAGGCGGTGGATCGGGCCCAGCGGGCGCTGGAGCAGGCCGAGGAGGCTGTGGCCGTCGCCGTCGGATCCGAGCAGACCGCACGGCTGCGACTTGACGCCGAAGCGTCACACGAACGCCGGCGGGCCAAGGCGCTGGCCGCCACCGAGCCACAGCGGACGGAGCTGACCGAGGCGCTGGCGGAGCTCGACGCCGCCCTCGACGACACCCGGCCGGAGCGGGTGGCCGCCATCTCCGGCGAGGCGATCGTCCCCGCCCACCTGGTCGCCGTCCTGGGCGAGCCGCCCAGTCACACGGCCGCACGCCAGGCGTGGTGCGGGCTGGCCTGTCGGATCGAGTCCTACCGCGACCGCCACCCTGAGGCGCTCGGCCACGAGACGGCCGGCGGCGTGATGGCTGCCCTCCTGGCGGGGTCAGGGCCAGCGGTTACAACGCTCTGACCTGGGCTTTTACAGCCAGAACGTAGTGGAGGTGGCGGGAATCGAACCCGCGTCCTTCAGTTTCTCAGCAGGACTTCTCCGAGCGCAGCCGGTGGAAGATCTCGGGCCCCTCGTCGTCACCGGCACTCGGCGAGGGACCCCAGTCAACTGAGTTGTCCCTGGCGGCCCGTTGACGAAGCCATCAGGTAAGCCCCACTGGATGGCGCCGGTATTCCGTTCCGCAGGGCTGGGACCGGGCCGACGGCGTCGCTACGGGTTAGGCAGCGATAGCGAAGTGCTTTGCATTGGCACTTGTGTTTTGTTCCGGCTCTTTAACGTGGCTCCGGAGACCACGGCTCGCTTCTCCTGCCTCGACTTCCGAAGTCGAAGCCCTTCACCCCCTTGTGGGTTGTCGCTCCATTGTACCTGCCCGGCCGGGCCTGCTTACTCGCCTCGGCGACCTCGGGCGATGGCCCGGGCCGTTTCCCGGTCGGCGTCGCGGGTGGCGATGGCATGGCGCTTGTCGTAGGTCTTGCGCCCTTTGGCCAGGGCCAGCTCTACTTTCGCCCGGCCCTCCTTGAAGTAGACCGACAGGGGCACCAGGGCGAGGCCGTCCTGCTGGGTGCGCACCCGCAGGCCGTCGATCTCGCGACGGTGGAGCAGGAGCTTTCGGGGCCGGTCTGGGTCGTGGCTGCCGAAGCCCGTGGCCTGCGGGTAGGGCGACACGTGCACGCCGAGGAGCCACACGTCGTGGCCGTCCACCCGGGCGTAGGAGTCGCGCAGCTGGACCTTGCCGTCGCGGATCGACTTCACCTCGCTGCCCTGGAGGGCGATGCCGCACTCGAACGTCTCCAGGACGTCGTAGTCGTGGCGCGCCCGCTTGTTCTGGGCGACGGGCCGAGGCCCCTTCGGCTCCTTCTTGGACTTGGGCGCCATGGCCGGTCGACGTTACCGGCTGGCCCCTACGCTGCACGGCGAAATGCTGCGCCTCGCCGCCGACGTCCGCCGCCGGATGGTGGACCACTGCCTCGCCGGCCTGCCCGAGGAGGCGTGCGGCCTGCTGGGCGGCACGCCCGACCCGGCCGATGCCACCGTCGTGTACCCGACCCGCAACATGGCCGCCTCGGCCAGGCTCTACACCGTCGACCCGCTGGAGCACCTGCGAGCCGACCGGGATGCCGAGGAGCGGGGCTTGGAGCTGATCGGGGTGTTCCACTCCCACACCCACACCGAGGCCTACCCTTCGCCCACCGACGTGGCCCAGGCGCCCGACCCCGGCTGGCACTACGTGCTGGTGTCGCTCATGCATGCGGACCCCGTGGTGCGGTCCTTCCGGATCGTGGACGGCACGATCGAGGAGGAGGAGGTGGAGGTCTGCTGAAGGGATGCCTTCACCGGTAGGATCGCGGGTGCGGCGCTCGTCGGAGCCCCGTGTCGTCGTCGTCCGAGAGGGAGGGCCCGTGCCCGTCGAAGTGCGCCTGCCCACCGTGCTGCGCCAGCACGCCGGCGGTCTGGCATCGGTGAAGGCCAACGGCGAGACCCTGGAGGACGTGTTCGGCGACCTGGTGCGCCAGTTCCCGGGCCTGGCGGGTCAGGTCGTCACCGAGGACGGCGCCCTGCACAAGTTCGTGAACGTCTACCGCAACGACGACGACGTGCGGTACCTCGACAAGCTGGCCACCCAGGTGTCCGACGGCGACGTGATCTCGATCCTGCCCGCCGTCGCCGGGGGCTGACGTAGCGGCAGTGGCCCTCTACGCAAGCATCCTCGACCTGATCGGCAACACGCCGCTCGTCGACGTCTCCCAGCTCAGCCCGAACCCGTCGGTCCGCATCCTGGCCAAGCTGGAGAGCCAGAACCCGGGCGGCTCGGTAAAGGACCGGGTGGCCCTGGCGATGGTGCTGGAGGCGGAGAAGGACGGCACCCTCGTGCCCGGCACCGGGCAGGTCATCGTGGAGTCGTCGTCCGGCAATACCGGCATCGGCCTGGCCATGATCGCCAAGGTGCGCGGCTACACCCTCAAGGTCGTGCTGCCCGAGAACGTCTCCGAGGAGCGCAAGCAGCTCCTTTCGATCTGGGGCGCCGAGATCATCCCGTCGCCCGGGTCCGAGGGCTCCAACGGCGCCATGCGCCGGGCTCAGGACCTGGCGGCAGAGCACGACGAGTGGTGGTTCCCGTTCCAGTACGGCAACCAGGCCAACGTGAAGGCCCACCTCGAGGGCACGGGCCCCGAGATCTGGCGGGACTGCCCCGAGGTCACCCATCTGGTGGCGGGTCTCGGCACCAGCGGCACCCTCGTCGGCGTCGGTACCTTTCTCAAGCAGCAGAACCCCGACGTGCAGGTGTGGGCCATCGAGCCGCCGGCGGGCGAGATGGTCGACGGGCTCAAGAATTTCGACGAGGGCTTCGTCCCCCCGATCTTCGACGACAACGACGGCTCCGACCTGTTGGACCGCAAGATGATCGTGCGGCCCAGGGAGTCGCTGGAATGGACCCGCCGCCTGATCGACGTGGGCGTGTTCGCCGGCATCTCGTCCGGGGCCGTCCTGGCGGGCGCCCACCGCTGTGCCACCGAGGTCGACGACGCCGTGATCGTCGTCGTCCTGCCCGACGGCGGATGGAAGTACCTCTCCACCGGCGCATGGACCGACGACCTCGACGAGGTCGTGGAGCGGGCCAAGCGCACCATGTACTTCTGATCGCAAGGCCCTCGTGGACGACCGCCCGATCGGCATCTTCGACAGCGGCTTCGGCGGGCTCACCGTCGCCCGCGCCCTGATGGACCTTCTGCCCGAGGAGGACCTCGTCTACTTCGGCGACACCGGCCGCTACCCATACGGGCCCCGGCCCCTCGACGAGGTGCGGGAGTTCGCCCGCCAGGTGACGTCGATGCTCGTCGACCGCCACCACGTGAAGATGGTGGTCGTCGCCTGCAACACGGCGGCCGCCGCTGCCCTCGAACTGCTGCGCTTCGAGCACGACATCCCCGTGGTGGGCGTCATCGACCCCGGCCTGCGGGCCGCCGTCGCGGTCACCCGCAACCGACGGGTCGGCGTGATCGGCACCGTGGGCACCATCGGCTCGGGCGCGTACCAGCGGGCGGCCGCGAGCCAGCGCTCGGGCGTGGACCTGTCGTGCTACGCCTGCCCGGGCTTCGTGGAGTTCGTGGAGCGGGGGGAAACCGACAGCGAGCAGGTCCATGTGCTGGCCCAGCGCCTGCTGACGCCCCTGCGCGTGGCGAGGGTCGACACTGTGCTCCTCGGCTGCACGCACTACCCGTTCCTCGCCCGCACCATCGGCGACGTGATGGGACGCGAGGTGGTGCTCGTCTCGTCCGCCGAGGAGACCGCCTTCGAGGTCCGGGCCATCCTCGACGACACCGGCCTGGTGCGCCGCACCGGCGGCAAGGGCGCCCACCTTTTCGTGTCGTCCGGCGACGTGGAACTGTTCCGCCGGCTCGGCGGCCGCCTGCTCGGCCCCGAGCTCGACGACGTGGAGCCGTGGTCGTGGCCCTCGACCTGACCGTGCTCGGGTGCAGCGGCAGCTACCCCGGGCCGGGCGCGGCGTGCAGCGGATACCTGGTGCGCGGCGCCGGCACGACGGTGTGGCTCGACGCCGGCTCCGGCACCATGGCCAACCTCCAGCGCCACGTCGGGCTGGGCGACGTCGACGCCATCGTGCTCAGCCACGAGCACCCCGACCACTGGAGCGACATCGAGGGCTACCGGGTGGCGTGCACCTGGGGACTGCACCGCAGCGGCGTGCCGGTGTATGCACCGGCCGGACTCGACGGCTTCCTCTCGGGCGCCGCCGCCCCCGCCTTCGACTGGCGGGTGGTGGCGAGCGGCGACGAGGTCGACATAGGCGGCCTGACCGTGTCCTTCTCCCGCACCTCCCACCCGCCGGAGACGCTGGCCGTGCGCATCGACGGCGGCGGACGGTCGTTCGCCTACTCGGCCGACACCGGCCCGGGTTGGTCCTTCTCGGCACTGGGCGGCGGGATCGACCTGGCCCTGTGCGAGGCCACCTACCTCGACCGGGACCCGCGGGCGCCGATCCACCTCAGCGCCGGCGAGGCCGGCGCCATGGCCCGGGACGCAGGGGTCGCCCGCCTGCTCCTCACCCACCTCTGGCCGGATACGGACCCGACGGAGAGCCTGGCCGAGGCGGCCGCCGCCTACGGTGGTCCAGTGGACCTGGCCCGCACGAACGAGACCTACCCCGTATGAACGAGACCGAGCGGAGCTACGGGCGCAAGCCCGACGACCTGCGCCCGCTGAGCTTCGAGCGGGACTACACCGAGTTCGCCGCCGGCTCCGTGCTCGTGAGTATGGGCCGCACCCGCGTGCTGTGCACGGCGTCGGTGGAGGAGACGGTGCCGAGGTGGATGAAGGGCACGGGCAAGGGCTGGGTCACGGCCGAGTACTCCATGCTCCCGGGGTCCACGGGCGAGCGGGCCGGCAGGGAAGCGGTGAAGGGCAAGCAGTCGGGCCGCACCCAGGAGATCCAGCGCCTCATCGGCCGCAGCCTGCGGGCCGTCACCGACATGACGGTCCTGGGGGAGATCTCGGTGGTGCTCGACTGCGACGTCCTCCAGGCGGACGGGGGCACCCGCACGGCCGCCATCTGCGGCGCCTATGTCGCCCTGCACGACGCCCTGACCCGGCGCACCCAGAAGAACCCCAACAGGCTCAACCCGCTGACGGCGGCGTGCGGCGCCGTGTCGGTCGGCGTGGTCGACGGTGTCCCCCTGCTCGACCTCGACTACTCGGAGGACGTACGGGCCGAGGTCGACATGAACGTGGTGATGACCTCGACCGGACGCTTCGTGGAGGTGCAGGGCACGGCCGAGGGCGCGGCGTTCAGCCGGGCCGAGCTCGACGAGCTGTTGGGCCTGGCCGAGCTCGGGATCACCGAGATCGTGGAGGCGCAGGCCGCCGTTCTGGCCATGCCGCCGCCTCCCCGGCTCTAGGCCCGCCGGACGGTGCGCCTGGTCGTGGCCACGGCCAACGCCGACAAGGTGGCGGAGATCGCGGCTGTGCTGGAGGGCATTGAGCTCGTCCCCCGGCCGTCATCGGTCGGTGAGGTCGTGGAGGACGGCGTCACCCTGGAGGACAACGCCCGTCTCAAGGCACGGGCCATCCTGGCCGCCAGCGGCGAGGCGGCGGTGGCCGACGACACCGGCCTGGAGGTGGCCGCCCTCGACGGCGCCCCCGGCGTGTACTCGGCCCGCTTCGCCGGCCCCCACGCCACCTACGCCGACAACGTGACCGCACTGCTGCGGGCCATGGAGGGCAGGGAGGACCGGTCGGCCCGGTTCCGCACCGTGGCCCTGGTGCGCTTCCCCGACGGGCGTGAGGTGGCGGCCGAGGGGGTGGTGGACGGCGTGATCACCGCCGCCCCGCAGGGGAGCGGCGGCTTCGGCTATGACCCGGTCTTCGCCCCCACCGGCGCCGGCGGGCGAACGTTCGCCCAGATGACGGTGGCTGAGAAGAACGCCGTCTCCCACCGGGGCCGCGCCTTCCGGGCGCTGGCCGCCCTGCTGGCGGCCGCCGAGGCGTAGCGGGGCGTCAGCCCTGCATGACCCTCCGGTAGCGGGCTTCGACGAACGAAAAGAGGCCGTAGGCGAACAGCCCGACGGCCACGACAGCCAGCAGCGCCGGGCCGTAGGGCCGGTCGGCCAGGCGCTTCAGGGCGCCGTCCACCCCGACCGCCTGGTTGGCGTCGTAGCTGATCGCCGCTTTCAGGAGGAAGCTGCCGATGAGGAGGAACACGACCATGCGCGCCACCAGCCCCACGGACGCCACGGCGGTGACCCCGCGACGGACGGGGTCGCTCATCTGCGCCGTCCGGAGCGACTTCTTGTACTTCCCCGACACCGCCCGGTAGCCGCTGTACAGGCCGCCGCCCACGATGGCGGCGCCGACCAGCGCCACCAGGACCCGGCCGAGCGGTACGCCCAGCACACGGGCGGTGACGTCGGCCTCCTTGTTCTGGTCCTCACCGCTGCTGCCCGTGACGAGGCGGACAGCGGCCACGAAGAAGCTGACGTAGAGCAGGCCCCGAATGAAATCGGCCGCCCGCTTGGCCAGGCCCGACAGGTCGGTGCCTTCGCCGTCGGTGTCGAGCACGGCGTCAAGGAAGCGCCACAGTGCGTAACCAGCGAAGCCGACGGCCACCGCCACCAGGAGGAACTTCCCGAGCGGCTGCCTGGCCAGCGTGGTGAGAGCGCCCTGCTTGTCGGCGTTCGTGTCTTTCTTGCCGAACGCGACCTGGAGGGCGAGGGCGCCGATCGTCACGTAGAGGATCCCGCGCGCCACGAGCCCGGCTCTGGCCAGGCCCTCGACCCACGGACTGTCGGCCGCCTTGTCGGCCAGGTCGTCGCCGCTGTCCGCGCCGGTGTGGTGGTGGGCGCCGTCGTGGAGGATGGAGGTCACGCCGGATCTGTGCCCAACCACGCACCGGCGGAACCGCCCTGGGGCTGTCGCGCCAGGATTGCCGGCGAGCCGTCACGGGTACACAGCAGGGGACGAGACATCTAGTGACAAGGGTGGTTCTGCATGCCTGAGCAGGAAGATTCCCAGTTCCGCGACCGCGGCCACCGCGTGCCCGAGGGCCAAGGGGTGTCGGCTCCGTTCGCCGCTGAATCCGGCGGCCCGCCCCAGATGTCGGTGTTCGACGGGGCCGGCAACGAGAGCGTGGTGACACTCGGTGTGAACGAGGACGGCCGGGTGGCCGAGGGGACCGGCGCCGACCTCGACGAGGCGATGAAGGATGCCGCCAAGGGCGATTCGCTACTGGGTGACGACTTCGATCCCAAGCACACCCCGAAGTAACCACCAGCACCCCCTGGAAGTATCCACCAGCACGGCTGACGTAGCGAAGAGGGCGCCTCAGGGCGCCCTCTTCGTCATTCCGGTTCTCGTGCCTCCCGACCCCGGGCATGGGCGATGACGGCCGAAGCGTCGAACGAGACCAGCCCGCTCGGCGTCCTCCAATCCTTGGTCCTCTGCCGCCCCTCCTGTGGTCGGTTCGTCAACCGCTGTCGTTGCTGGAGTCGGGCGGGTTGGTGCCCTTCGCCATGCGGAGCCTCGCAAGGGTCTCCGTCTCGATCTGGCGGATTGCGTCACGATCGACGCCGAACTCGCGCCCCGTCTCTTCGAGCGAGTGAAGCGGACGGCCGTTGAGTCCGAAGCGAAAGCGAACGACCTGCGCCTTCCACTCGGGCAACTGGCCGAGCACCTTCTCAACGGTCGACCAGTGGAAGGGGTCTCTGGGCGATTCCTCGCTCGAACTCATCTCACCAATCTTGGTTCATCACCCAGCGTCGTACCAGCCGGCCACGTCGGCGATGACGTGGGTTGCGCCGACGGCGTTGTACAGGCTCGCCTTGCCCCCCGCCCCGAGCTTGACGACCACCAGGTTGGGCACCGTCTCCCCGGCGGCGA
>Ga0136633_1000098_pt1 | contig 60357 bp, 59 predicted proteins | sample AntDrymeUQ832206_2_FD_105494 | JGI IMG/M metagenome (GOLD analysis project Ga0136633, IMG submission 105494) | Polar desert sand microbial communities from Dry Valleys, Antarctica - metaG UQ83 (22.06) | ecosystem: Environmental > Terrestrial > Soil > Desert | place: Antarctica: Dry Valley...
CCGACAGCCGCCTGCACCCGGCCCGGGTCAGCCGTTCTGGCCGGCCTCACGCACCGCATCGTCGGTCGCCGGGGCGCCCTCGCGATGCCCGGACGGAGCGTCGCCAAGGCCTTCGCCGCCGCTCACCTGTGTCGAGGTGGCGGCAACGCGCTCATCTTTCGGGCCGATCCCGCCCGGGATCGTCTCCGTCGAGCGCTCGGGCAGGCGGCCGATGAAGGCGCCCGGATCGTCGGACTCCATCTCGTGCGGCCGATCGGGGCGGGGCTGGGACTGGCGATCGTCGTTGGACATCGGGGCCTCCTTCTGATTTGACCCCAGACTCCGGGAAGACCAGTTCCCTGGGCGCGCCACGCACACGAAGGCGCGTTGCAGCCGTGTTAACCGGGCCTTAACACCCCGCAAAAGGCACGTTCACAAGACCGAGGCACCTTGATCGTGCGACACCGGGTCAGTGCGGGAGCCCCCGCCCTCCGGGCGCGACGAGGAGGATGTATCGCGTGACGACCCCCACGACGACAAGGCGCCTGGCCGTACTCGCCATCGCGGCACTCCTTGCCGTCGGCGCCTGCAGCGGTGCCGGCTCGAGGCCGTCCGCATCGGTCGGTAACGCCTCCGGCGGGCCGCTGACTGGTGACATCGCGGTCTCCGGCTCCTCGACGGTCCAACCCATTTCGCAGACCGTCGCCGAGATGTTCAACGACCAGCATCCGGATGTTGCGATTACCGTCGACGGACCCGGCACCGGCGACGGCTTCAAGCTCTTCTGCGCTGGTGATACGGATATCAGCAACGCGTCGCGCGCGATCAAGGACGAAGAGGCGCAACTGTGCGCCGAGAACGCTGTCGAGTTCGTCGAGCTCAAGGTCGCGATCGACGGCATGTCGATTCTGACGTCGATCAACGACACCACGGGGCTCGCCTGCCTCTCCTTCGCAGACCTGTATGCGCTCGTGGGCCCCGAGTCCGAGGGCTTCGACAACTGGAGCGCCGCACAGACGATCGCGACCGAGCTCGGGTCGAAGACAACCCTCCCCGACGCCCCGCTCGAGATCAGCGGACCGGGCGAGGAATCCGGCACGTACGACTACTTCGTCGAGCGGGTTGTCACGCCGTTCACCGAGGCGCGCGGCCAGGATGGTGACGCCGGCACCCGCAAGGATTACAACTCGAACCCGAACGACAACGTGATCGTCGAGGGCATCGCCGGCACCGATGCGTCGCTCGGCTGGGTCGGCTACGCGTTCGCCGAGGAAAACAACGACAAGGTCAGGCACTTTGCCGTCGACAGTGGCGACGGCAAGTGCGTCGAGCCGACACCCGAGACGATCGCCAGCAACGAATATCCGCTGGCGCGCGACCTGTTCATCTACGTCAACAAGGCGAAGGCCGCCGAGAACGAGGCGCTCGCGGCATACGTCGACTACTACCTCGCCGACGGCACGATCGCGGCCGCCAACGCCGAGGTCGGCTACATCGACCTTGCCCCGGATGTGCTCACGGCTAGCCGCGCTGCCTGGGACGGCCGCTGACCTTAGCTCCTCCTCCTCCTCTCGCGACAGGCCGGGCGACTTCGCCGCCCGGCCTGTCGTCACTTTCGCGGAGGTTCACAATCGACCGATGACGAACTCCGGGCCTTCCACGGACCGGCCGTTGAGCGTTTCACTCGTTGGCAGTGCGGCGCGACGCCGTCGTGAGCGCCTCGTCAAGGTTCTCTTCCTGTCTGCGGCGCTCGTCTCGGTGGTCATCAGTGCCCTGATCGTCGTGAGCCTCATCGGCGGCGCCGTGGACTTCGTCTCGAAGATCATCCCGGCACAGCTGCTCGAGGACGGCTGGTACCCCCGGCGCGACGAGTTCGGCCTGCTCACGTTGCTCGCCGGCTCGCTGCTCGTCACCGGCATCGCGCTCCTCCTCGCCGTTCCGATCGGGCTCATGTCCGCCCTCTTCCTGGCCGAGTACGCCGGGCCGCGCACCCGGGGCATGGTCAAGCCGGTCCTGGAGATCCTCGCCGGCGTCCCGAGCGTCGTGCTCGGATTCTTTGCCCTCACCTGGATAAGCCCGGAGGTCGTCCAGCTCATCGACCCGAGTGCCTCCGACTTCAACCTGATGGCAGCTGGCCTCGGCGTCGGAATCCTGACGATTCCGCTCGTCGCCTCGATATCCGAGGACGCGATGCGAGCCGTCCCCGCCTCCCTCCGCGAAGCGTCCTACGGCCTCGGGGCGCGACGGATCACGACGAGCCTTCGGGTGGTCGTTCCGGCCGCCCTGTCCGGGATCGTCGCGGCCGTCATCCTCGGGATCTCCCGAGCGATTGGCGAGACGATGGTCGTGGCGGTCGCCGCGGGTGGCTCCGGCGGCTCGCAGTTCACCATCGATCCGTTCGAGCAGGGTCAGACGATCACCGCTGCGATGGCGTCCCTCGCGGCGGGCACAGACCAGGTCGCCGGCAGCAACGTCGCGTACCAGAGCCTGTTCTTCCTGGGATTGCTCCTTTTCATCATGACGTTCGCGCTGAACCAGCTCGGCGACGTCTTCGTGCGTCGAACGCGGCAGCAATACTGAGACCGACGATGACTGCAATCTCGAGGCCGCTCAGCGACACCTCCCTCCGGCGCACCGGCGCCGACTGGAAGGGCCTCGCCTTCCACGGCGTGCTGCTCGGCGCGCTGCTCGTGTCGCTCCTCATCCTCTTCACGCTCATCGCCGACGTCGTGAGCCGCGGCCTGCCAGTTCTCGCAGAGCGCGGGACGGACTTCCTCACCGCGCCGACATCGAGCCGGCCGGCACGGGCGGGCGTCGCCCAGGGGATCTTCGGAACGCTGATGATGGCCGTGTTCGTCGCGATCGTCGCGTTCCCGGTGGGGATCATGACGGCGATCTACATGGAGGAGTACGCGGCTGACAACCGCCTGACGCGGTTCATCAACGTGAACATCCGGAACCTCGCCGGGGTCCCCTCGGTGGTGTACGGGCTTCTCGGCCTGGCGATCTTCGTGATCGCGCTGAAAGACGTGACCGGCGGCCGGTCGATGATCGCGGGCGGCGTCACGCTCGCCGTCCTTGTGCTGCCGATCGTGATCATCACGTCCGCCGAGGCGATCCGGGCAGTGCCCCGTGGGCTGCGTGAGGCGGGCTTCGGGATCGGCGCCTCGCGGTGGGAGGTGACCCGTCTGCTTGTGATCCCCCAGGCGGCCCCGGGGATCTTGACCGGCACCGTGCTCGCGCTGTCGCGGGCCCTCGGCGAAACCGCGCCGCTCATCCTCGCCGGTGCCGTTCTCGGGGGCTTCTCGACCGGCAGCAAGGAGTTCGTCGAGCAGCTCTTCGGCCGCTACACGACCCTCCCGGTCACGATCTTCGACTGGGCGCGCCGACCGCAGGCGGACTTTCGGGAGCTCACCGCCGCGGCGATCATCGTCCTGCTGGTCGTCACGCTGCTGGCGAACGCGATCGCGATCCTGTTGCGCAACCGCTACGAGCGTGTGGGATGACCACGTCGGACCCGTCCCGCACCGTGGCCGTCCGGATCGAGGCCGGAGCCGGCCCCGCGAAGGCCGCCGCGCCCTCGGCTGACGACGCCGCGGCCCGCGAGCCGGCAGTCGAACTGCGCGACGTATCGGTCTACTACGGCACGTTTCGGGCGGTCCGGAACATCACCTTCGATGCCCCGGCGAACGCGATCACTGCCCTGATCGGCCCGTCCGGCAGCGGCAAGTCGACGCTCCTGCGGGCGATCAACCGGATGAACGACCTCATCCCCGGATCACGCTTCGAGGGCGAAATCCTCTACCACGGCCAGAATCTCTACGCCCCGGACGTCGATCCGGTCGAGGTCCGGCGGCGCATCGGGATGGTCTTCCAGAAGGCGAATCCATTTCCCAAGTCGATCTACGACAACGTCGCATTCGGTCCGCGGATCAACGGCTTCAAGGGCAACCTCGACGAGCTCGTCGAGCAGAGCCTTCGTCGGGCAGTCCTCTGGGACGAGGTGAAGGACAAGCTCAAGCAGTCGGGGCTGGCGCTGTCGGGTGGGCAGCAGCAGCGGCTGTGCATCGCCCGGGCGATCGCGGTCGAACCGGAGATCATCCTCATGGACGAGCCCGCATCCGCCCTCGACCCGCGGTCGACCCTCCAGATCGAGGAGCTGATGGCGGAGCTCAGGGCGAGCTACACGATCATCATCGTCACCCACAACATGCAGCAGGCGGCCCGGGCGTCCGATTACACGGTGTTCCTGAACATGGGCGAAGATCGCGCCGGCTACATCGTCGAGCGCGACCGCACACTCGAGATCTTCACCAACCCGAAGAACCAGCTGACCGAGGACTATGTCTCCGGGCGGTTCGGCTGAGCACGAAGGGAGGAAACCGATGACCGACGAGCAGCGCACCCCGGCGCCGCGCCTCCCCGACGCGTACGCGGGCGTGCTCGACGACGTCGATCCGGGACTCGGGCTGGAGCGGCCAACCAGCGCGGCGCAGCCGATCCACCGGCACCGGCAGACGTTCGACCGCGAGCTCCAGGAGGTCAAGGACAGCGTCCTGCGGATGGGCTCCCTCGTCGAGGAATCGATCCGCCAGGCGATCGACGCACTCGTGCGGCACGACGCGGACCTCGCGTCGGCCGTGATCGTGGGCGACGCCGGCATCAACGAGGTCCAGCGCAAGGTCAGCTCGATGATCACCGCGTCGATCGCGACCCAGGCGCCGGTCGCCCGAGACCTGCGGTTCCTCCTGACGCTCGACCACGTGAGCTACGAGCTGGAGCGGATGGGGGACCATGCGTCGAGCGTGGCGAAGCAGGTCCGTAAGCTCGCCTCCGAGCCGCCGCTCAAGGGCTACGTGGACCTGCCGAAGATGGGCGAGCTCGCGGCTCAGATCGTCCACGGCATCCTTCGCGCGCTCGTGGACATCGACCAGGAGATGGCCCGCGAGGTCGCCGCCCAGGACGACGAGGTCGACGCCATCTACCACCGGATCTTCGACGACGTCCTCGATCTCATGCGGGCCGACCCGGCGAACGTCGAGCGTGGCACGCGGATCCTTTTCGCCGCTCACTACCTCGAGCGGATCGGCGACCGGGTCACGAACATCGCCGAGGACGTCGTCTTCCTGGCCACCGGCGAGATCGAGGACCTCAACCCGTGACAGCGATTCGCGTGCTCTTCGTCTGCACCGGAAATTCCGCCCGGAGCCAGATGGCCGAGGCCGTCCTTCGCCAGATCGGGAAGGGCGCGTTCGAGACGTTCAGTGCCGGCACCGATCCGCGTGGCGTGAACCCGCTGACCATCCGCGCGCTGGCGAGTGTCGGCATCGATGCCTCCGACGCCCGGTCGAAGTCGGTCACGGAGTTCTTCGGACAGCCGTTCGACTACGTCGTCACCGTGTGCGATCGGGCGCGGGAGAGCTGCCCGGTGTTCCCGGGCGGAGCGGAGTCGCTGCACTGGGGATTCGACGACCCGGCCGAGGCGACCGGGACCGAGGACGAGCGGCTGGCGGTGTTCGAGCGGGTCCTCGGTGAGATCGCTGCCCGGCTCCGGGTGTTCGCGCCGGCCGCGCTCCGCGCGAGGGACGGGGTGGGCGCTTGACCGCCGAGAAAACGGTCAGCCTCCACCTCCTCCGCCACGCTGACGCTGGCGACCCCGAGAAGTGGCAGGGTGACGATGCGGCGCGGCCGCTGTCGGAGAAGGGCGTGCGCCAGGCGGAGCGGCTGGGACGACTCCTCGCCGCCGCGGGGTTCGAGCCGGATGCGATCCTCAGCTCCCCGAAGATCCGGGCGCTCCAGACGGCCGAGATCGTCGGGAGGGCGCTCGGCGTCGAGGTGACTCCGGCGGAGGCGCTCGCAGGGTCGCTCGATCCGGCGCGCGTCGACGCGCTGCTCCGGGAGGCGGGCGGGCCACGCCGGCCTGTCATCTGCGGCCACGATCCCGACTTCAGCGAACTCCTGGGCGAGCTCTCGGGTGTCCCGAACCTCACGATGAAGAAGGGCGCGCTCGCCCGCATCGACCTGGCCCACGGCGTGCGGGCGGGCGGCGGCGTCCTGCGCTGGCTGTTACCGCCGGACCTGCTGCCGCGGTAGCTCTTCCCGTTACTCCCTCGACGCGTTCTGCTACCGGTAGTAGCGAACCGGCCTCGAGCCTGCGTGATCGAGCGCCCACGATGCAATCTCTGCTGGGCGTCCGCGCCGGCTCATGCGTGATTCGCTACCACGGGTAGCCAGGCTCATCGAGCGACGCCGAGCCGCCCGAGGATTGGCGAGGCCGTCGTGTCGCGGAACGGCTCGCCGCGCCAGCGCATTGAGAAGGACAAGCACGACGAGGCTGGCGGCGAGCTGGATCGGAAGCAGCGTCAGCGGCGGGATCTCCGCGACCGCGCGCTTGCTGATGGCCGTCGCCGTGCCCCACGAGGCCGCGGCGAGGATGAGCGAGAGGACTGCCCCGCGAGGCAGGGACGCGGCGGACGCGGGCTTGCTCACACCGAAGCCGGTTCGCTCAGGCGGTCGCGGGCTTCGCCGTCTGGGCCGTCCGGCGTCGGGTCAGCTCGCCGACCGGGATGAGGCCGCCGGGCACGAGACCACGAGCGATGCCGTCGACCCGCTGGGCGACGTCCGGCGCGAGGCGGTAGAAGATCCAGCTCCCCCGCCGCTCGGAGACGACCACGCCGGCCTCGCGGAGCACCTTGAGGTGGTGCGAAACCGTGGGCTGGCCGACGTCGCAGCAGGAGGTGAAGTCGCAGGCACAGACCTCCGGGTCGCTCGCCAGCTGGCGGACGATTGCGAGGCGCGTCGGATCGGCCAGGGCCTGGAGCAGGCGGACGTCAGGGTCGGCGGTCTTCTTCATGCCCGCATCCTATCGACCAATCTCAATATTGACAAGCATCAATTCGCCCGGTAGATTGATATCCATCGATATCCGACGTAGGAGAGGACTCATGGACCTCCACGACACAACGATCTCCTGGATGATCGGCGGCGGCCTGCGCGGCGATCCCGCCGAGAGCCGCAACCGCGCCCACCTCCAGGCCTTGCGCGAGGCGACAGCCGGCCCCACGCTCGTCGAGCGCGCCCGCGCGTTCATCACCGGCGCCGTGCCCGTTTCGCCGGCCCAGGTCGACCGGGTCTGCTGGGCCGTCTGACCGCGATCGGCCCCGCTAGCGAGGAGACGCACCGATGACCGACATGACCCGTGTCCACGACGAAGTCCGGGAGCGCTACGCCGAGGCGGCCCGCGCCGCGACGGCGAACAGCCGCGACTCCGCCGCCCAGGCCTCCTGTTGCTCCCCATCCGGTGAGGTCGCGTTCGGCGAGCTCCTCTACGCGGCCGACGAGCGGGCCACGCTGCCCGAGGCCGCGGTCCTCGCCAGCCTCGGCTGTGGCAACCCGACCGCCGTCGCCGAGCTGCGCCAGGGCGAGACGGTTCTCGATCTCGGCTCGGGCGGCGGGATCGACGTCCTCCTGTCCGCGCGCCGCGTCGGTCCGTCCGGCCGGGCGATCGGCCTCGACATGACCGACGAGATGCTCGAGCTCGCCCGGCGCAATGCCGCCGAGGCGGGAGCGTCCAACGTCGTGTTCGTCAAGGGCACGATCGAGTCGATGCCGCTCGCGACCGACAGCGTCGACGTCGTCATCAGCAACTGCGTGATCAACCTGGCGGCCGACAAGGGCGCGGTCTTCGGGGAGATCGCCCGCGTTCTCCGGCCCGGTGGCCGGGTCGGCGTGAGCGATATCGTCGCGGCCGACGAGCTGAGCCCGGACGAGCGCGCCGAACGCGGCAGCCTCGCCGGGTGCATCGCCGGCGCCCTGTCGTTCGCCGAGTACCGGGCCGGCCTCGAGGCCGTCGGGCTGCGCGACATCTCGATCAAGCCGACCCACTCCGTCGGCGACGGCCTGTTCGGCGCGATCGTCCGTGCCGCGAAGCCGGTCGACTGGACGAGCGACGGCGTCCGCGCCCCGTCCATCCCGCTGCCGCTCGCCCGCGCCGACCTCCCGGTCGGCGCCTCGGGCTGCTGCGGCGGTACGGGCTGCTGCTAGCGGCTCCCCTGGCGCGGCGCCACGGCCGCGTCGTCGTCGGCCGACACCGGGAACGGCAGCGCGATCGGGTCTGAGGCGAGGCGGCTTCGACCGTCGGCGTCGAACCGGTCGAGGCCGAGGTCGGTGACGTCGACGATGTCTGTCGTGCCACGGAGCGTAAGGTCGGCGGCGACGCGCGACACGCCGGGGCCCCACATCATCCCGTGGCCACCGGCCGATGCGACCGTCAGGCCCTCGATCGGCGTCCCATCCGGGAAGAGCCCGGGGCCGACGATCGGCAAGTGGTCCGGCGTGTAGTCGATCGTCGCGGCCCAGATCTTCCTGATCCCGAGGCCGCGGGTCGCCGGCACCAGCGCCTCGAGCCGCGCCCGCATCCGGTCGTGGAACGGCCAGTCGATCGCCCGCGCCGGGCCGGGCGCCTCGTCGGGGTTGCTCCACCCGAACAGGAGCCCGTCCTCCTCGATTCGCCAGTAGAGCCCCTCGCCGATGTCGAAGACCATCGGCTGCGGATCCTGGAACGCGTCCGCAGGCTCGAGGACGCAGACGGTGTGGCGGGCCGCGCCGGCCGGAATCCGGATGCCGGCGAGCCGCCCGGCGGCACGGAGCGTCGGACCGCCGGTCAGCAGGACGCGCGATGTCTCGATCGGCCCGGCGGCCGTCTCGACGCCGACGACGCGTGGTCCGTTCGGTCCGGCGTCCGTTCGGAGGCCGGTAAACGCCGTCCGCTCCCGGAGCTCGACGCCGGCCGCCTGCATCGCGAGTGAATAGGCCTGCACGTTGCGCGGCGGGTCGATGTGGCCGTCAGTCTCGAGGAAGCTGCCGCCGCGATGCCCGCGCGACGCGAGCGTCGGGACGATCGCGGTGGCCCCGGCCGCGTCGAGCCAGCGAACCGGCAAGCCCTGGGCCTGCTGCATCGCGACGCGCTCGCGGCCGGCCCGCTCGTCGTCCTCGGTCACCGCGAGGATCAGGTAGCCGAGCTCGCGGAACCCGGAATCCGTCCCGATGAGCTCTGGCTGCCGGCGGTAGAAATCGATCGACCAGCGGCCAAGAGCGACGGTTGCAGGCGTCCCGCCCTGGGCGCGAACGACGCCGGCGGCGCGGCTCGACGCGCCCTGCCCCACGAGCCCCTGCTCGAGGACCACGACACGCCCGGCGCCGTCGGTCTTCGCGAACCACGACGCCCAGCCACCGATCGTGCCCGCTCCGACGACGACGAGATCGGCCCGCTCGGTCACGCTCGTGCTCCCTTCCTGGCGCCGAGGATACGTCTCAGCCGTCGAGCGCGGCCCGTTCGACGCACACCGCGGTCACCCCGATCCGGCTGAGCCGCTCGAACGTGGCGGGCCGCTCGACCGTCCACGCAACGACCTCGAGGCCCGACCGGCGGGCGCGCGCCACCCCGGCTAAATCGATCGAGTGCCACTCGGCCGCGATCGCCCGGCAGCCCAGGGTCGCGGCCGTGGCCACGTTGCCGGCGGAGAGCTCGGCCGCGTTGAGCCAGCGGTGCCACCGTGGCCGGAGGCGGCCGACCGCATCGAGCGTCGCCGGGGCGAACGACGAGACCGCGGCGTTCCGCAGCTCCCGCCCCCGTCCGGCCTCGAGGACGGCGACGACTCCCGCGACCCCGGGATCGTCCTTCAGCTCGACGTCGAGGAATGCCCGCTCCGGGACGGCCGAGAGGACGTCGGCGAGCGTCGGCACGCCGTACGCCGCGAGCTCCGCGGCGGAGAGATCCGCCACGCGGTCCGACCGGCCGTGGACTCGCTCGAGCGTCTCGTCGTGCGACAGGACGGGGATGCCGTCGCCACTCGCCCGCACGTCGAACTCCACCCCGTCGCAGGCAGGGACCTCGAGCGCAGCGAGGAGCGCCGGGATCGTGTTCTCCGGCGCCCGACGCCAGTCGCCCCGATGGGCGAGGCGGAGCGGAGGACCGGTCACTCGCCCACGAGGAGATGCGCCTCGATCCCGAGGTGATCGCTCGGATAGAGGGTCGGGTCGCCCACCGCGGGCCGGTCGAAGGCGAGTCGGGCGTCGGTCGCGCGGACCTTGCCCCGGAGCCAGATGTAATCGAGGCAACCGGGGTCGCCGTCGGTGTCCATGCCCGGCGCCTGGATGCCCGATGGCCAGGTGACCGGGGGGTCCGCCCCGTTTGCCTCGGCGTAGGCGGACCGGAAGCCAGCCGCTCGGAGACGAACGCAGGCGGGCTCGTCCGGCTCCGCGTTGAAGTCGCCGACGAGCACCTGCGCGTCGGCACCGGGCGCTGCGTCGAGCCAATCGATGAGCCGCCCCGCCTGCTCGTCGCGCACCGACTCGTCGGCCGGCACGTGGTGGAGGTGGGTCGCGGCGAAGAGGACGGTTGCGCCGCCGGGCAGGCGGATGAGCACCCGGATCGCCGAGCGATTGCGGTCGAGGTCGATCCGGTCCTCCGCCATCGCCTCCAGCGGCTCGCGCACGAGCACGCTGTTGCCGTATTCGGGGCGGCCGGCCCACGCGCGGATCGCCCGGTAGCGTGCCTCGCCGGATGCGCCGATGAGGCGGTCCTCCTGCATGGGGTATACGACCTCTTGCAGACCCATGACATCGGGCTGGAGGGCGCGCATGTCGGCGAGGATGAGCGGGAGGCGCTCTTCGTAGCGGTCCGCGATGTTGCGGATGTTCAGCGTGGCGACGTGCAGGGCATCAGTCATCCGGGTGGCTCCTTCGGTGTTTGCGAGGTCAACCCGCGAGTCTCGCGAATCTCATCCAGCGAACGGCCACGAGCGATTGCCTGAGCGAGGACGATCGCGATGACGATCGCCTGCGCGGCGACGAAACCGATGACGAGCCAGTCCACGGTCGGAGCATCCCACACGCCCCTACCGCGCGCCCGGTCGGCTCCGGAGGTACGCTCTTGGGGCCGGTCCCGCCCCGACCGCGCCACTGGGAGGTCCCGCCGTGCGCCTGCGCCTGATTCCCCGCGAAGAGCGTTTTTTCGACTTGTTCGTGGAGGACGTCGCGAATGTTCTGGGTGCGGCCCGGCTGCTCGAGGCGATGCTTCGGACGTACGACCAGCTCGAGCGCCGGTCCGGCGAGATCCGGGACCTCGAGCATCGTGGCGACGAGATCAGCCATGACATCGGCCGGCGCCTCGAGAGCACCTTCGTGACTCCCTTCGATCGCGAGGAGATCCACGCGCTGATCAGCGGCCTCGACGACGTCCTGGATCACATCGAGGAGGTCGCCGACACGTTCATCCTGTACCGGATCGACGCACCGACGAAGGTTGCCATCCAGCAGGCGGCGATCGTCGTCCGCCAATGCGAGCAGCTTCACGAAGCGCTGGGCCACCTCCGCGGGTTCAAGGGCCTGGAGAAGTACTGGATCGAAGTTCACCGCCTCGAGAACGAGGGGGATCGCCTGGCCCGGACCGCAATCGCCGGGCTCTTCGAGAACGGCCAGAAGCCGATCGAGCTCATCAAGTGGAAGGACGTGTACTCCCTCCTCGAGCAGACGATCGACAAGGCCGAGGACGTCGCGAACATCATCGAGCGCATCGTCGTAAAGCACGCCTGACGCCGGACAGCAGGGCGCCCCGGGCGACGTCCCGGGGCGTCCTGGTTCGGCGCTTGTCAGCCGGCGGGCGTCAGCCAGACCGGGTACTCGCGGATGGTCTCGATGCTCCCGTCGGCGGCCGACAGGTTGTATGCCCGGAGCGCGCCCCACTGCGGCCGGGACACGTCGTACGCGATCGTGAGGTCGAACGTGCCCCAGCAGCCGGACCCGCAGGTCGCCATCACGGGCTGGTCGAAGATGGGGCGGCCGTCGTTGTCGAGCACCGCGATGTGGAATTGGGCCTCGAAGACGTTGGCGAGCCCGGTGACGCGTCCGGGGTTGTTCAGAGCCGCGCCCCACGCCGGTCGGTCGACCCAGATCGACGAGATGAGGTCCAGGTAGTCGTCGCGGGTAACCGGACCGTCCAGGACGATCCCCTCGCTGCCGAATACGGTGACCGCGCGGCCGTTGATCTTGAACGAGACCCGCTCGACGGTCGGGAACTGGGTCAGGGTGTAGGTGACCTGGGCGAGCCGCATCATCGCGGAGGCGCTGCCACCGCCCGACTCGAACTCGTCCGACAGGTCCACCGTGGCAATGCCGTCCTCGATCGAGAGGCCGAGCAGGTCCGTGCCCGCGGGGATCGCCGATGAGAGGCCGGCGCCGTCCCACGTCTCCCGGCCCTCCAGGCCCGACAGCAGCTCGAGGATTGCCGCTCGCGCGACGGCCTGCGTCTGCGGCACCTCGCGCAGGACAGCCACGAGGCCCTCGGCATGGACGTCGCCGCCCAGGTGGAAGTAGGCGCGGACAATCGTGCTGCCGACCGCCGGTGTCGAGGCGGGCGGCGGCGAGCCCTGGGACGACGGCGTTGGCGACGGCGTGCCGCTGCCTGGCGGGACGTCCGGGCTTCCGCGCCCGACGGAGGGCTCGGCTGACGGAGCCGCCGAGCCGATCGGCCCGAGGCCGCCGGTTGACGGAGTGCAGGCGCCGAGCAGTGCGGCGACGAGGGCGACGGAGATGAGGGCGATCGGGCGCTTCATCGAATGGGCTCCTATGCGGTTGATCTCGGCCCACGATCGGGGCCGACCGTCGCAGCCGGATCGCCGCCGGGTAACGGTTCGGTCACAGGGAGCCGGAGGTCGAAGCGCAGCCCGCCCTCCGGTTGATTGGCGGCCTCGAGCCGGCCGCCGACCAGGGCGGCATTCTCCGCCGCGATTGCGAGCCCCAAACCGCTGCTCCCGGCCTGGCGGGACGGATCGGCCTTGTAGAAGCGGTCGAAGATCCGCTGGAGGCGGTCGCTCGGGACGCCAGGCCCGGCGTCGGCAACCGAGAGCACCACCTCGTCGGGCAGGAATCGGAGCCGGATCTCAACCGGGGCATTCGGGGCGTGCTCGCGGGCGTTGTCGAGGAGATTGCCGAGGATGCGCTCGATCCGGCGCGGGTCGGTCGAGACGACGACGGGCTCCTCGGACACGACGAGCTTCGCGTCCGGCAGTCGCGCCGCGGCGACGGTCCGGACGAGCCGCACGAGGTCGATCGGTTCGCGCGCCGCCTGTTCAGCCGCCGAGTCGAAGCGCGACAGCTCCATCAGCTCCTCGACGAGCGTCCGCAACCGCGCGACGTCGGCGACGAGCAGCTCGCCGGTCCGCCGGGCATCGGGCGGCAGAGCACCGAGGTGCTCGCGCAGGATCGACGCCTCTGCGACGAGTGCCGTGAGAGGTGTCCGGAGCTCGTGTGACACGTCGGCCACGAAGCGGCGGTTCTGCGCCTGCGAGGCCTCGAGGCGCCGGATCGTCTCCTCGAGCGCGGCGGCCATCCGGTTGAACCGCTCCGCCCAGTTGCCGAACTCGTCGCGCGAAGCGACCGGCACGCGCGCGGAGAGATCGCCGCGCTCGATCCGCTCGGCCGTCCGGGCGGCCACGTCAACGGGAGCCAACACGCCCCGCGCCACCCGGCGAGCGATCAGGAGGGCGATCAGCGCGAGGAGGAGCGCCCCGCCGCCGAGGCCGAGACGAAGCTGGGTCAATGCGTCCTCGAGGGGCTTTGCGTCGTGGAGGAAGTAGAGCGCCGCCTCGGTCCCGGGGAGTCTGCCGCCGATGATCAGCACCGGCTCAGGCAGGTTCGTCCACTGGAAGCCGAGCCTGCCGGCTGCGACGGCCGCCTGGAGCTCCGGAGACCGGATCGACCTGAATGGTTCGACAAGGTCCCCAAAGTCGGCGATGAGCAGCACGCCGCGCTCCCGGAACGCACGCTCGAGCCCGCTGTCGTCGAGCGTCTGTTGCGTTGGGTTGGGCAGGCGGTTCGGGATCAGGACGGTCAGGTCGAAGCGCGCCTGAGCCTCCGCGTCCCGCACGAGTCGGTCGTGGAGCGAGTAGTCGACGAACGCGTAGGCGCCCACGCCCAGGACAAGCGCGGTGACGACAACGAGCGCCACGACCGTCGCCGTGAGGCGGCCGCGAACGCCGCCGAGGCCGAACACGGTTTAGCGAGCCGCCTTGTAGCCGGCGCCACGAACGGTGAGAACGAGGGTCGGGTTGGCCGCGTCGGGTTCGACTTTTGCCCGAAGCCGCTGGATCGCGACGTCGACGAGACGCGAGTCACCGAGATAGTCGTAGCCCCAGATCCGGTCGAGCAGCACGTCCCGGGTAAGGACCTGGCCGGCGTGGCGGGTCAGCTCGGCGAGGAGGTCGAACTCGGTCCGCGTGAGCGGGATCTCCTCGCCCTCGCGCTCGACGGTCCGACCTCCGATGTCGATCGATAGCGGACCAAGGTGGAGCCGATCGCCGTCATCGGGCAGGCGGCCGGCTCGGCGAAGTGCGGCACGGACGCGGGCGACGAGCTCCGGGACTTCGAACGGCTTCTTCACGTAGTCGTCGGCACCTGCTTCGAGACCGACGACGACATCGAGCGTGTCGCCGCGCGCGGTGAGCATGACGATCGGCACGGTCGATGTTCGGCGAACCGTGCGGCAGACCTCGAGTCCGTCGAGGCGGGGCAGCATGACGTCGAGCAGGAGGAGGTCGAACGGTTCGGCCCGGAAGCGCTCGACGGCCTCGAGCCCATCGGCCGCCGTCGTTACCTCGAACCCCGCGTTGCGCAGCCCGATCCCGGTGACCTCCCGGATCGACGGGTCGTCCTCGACGAGCAGGATCCGAGCGTCCAAGAGGCCCTCCACCGGGCCGGTCCCCTGCCGGCACCCGGGCCGAAGTATGCAGCCCGACCGGTCGAGAGGCGCCCGCGATCAGCGGCGGCGGACCGTGGGACCGGTCGGCCGATCCTCAGTCCGGCCGGTTCCCGGGTCGCCGGTCGCGACCCGCCACGGCGCGACGAGCGCGGCGAACTCGTCGGCGCGGAACCCGTGCCGCAGCACGAGGGCATGCGCGGTCCGGCCTAGCAGCCGCTCCGCGCGGGCGGCCACGCTCCGTTCCAGCCCCGCGAGGGCCGGGGCCGCCCGCGCGGCCGCGTCCCGGCCCGCGAGGACGGATGAGACCCGAAGGCCCTCGTCCTCATCGGGCCCGAGGCCCCGCGGCCACGGGTCCTCCGCCATCCGGGCACGGCCGGCGGCGCGGGCGAGCTTCCGGGCTTCCTCCGGGGTCATCGCCGCGGCGCGGCCGAGAAACCGCTCGACCGCCTTCGTGTTCGGGCCGTAGCGCGGCTGGTCGATCGCGGCTTCCCAGGCCCGCAGCAGGCGGTCGCGAGCGCGGCCACGGAACGGCTCCGCGAGATGCTCGTCGAGGAACGCCCCGAGGGCGAGCTCATGCGCCGCCGCGAGGACGGCGTCGCGAAGCGGGCCATTCGCCCAGTCGGCGGACCGCAACCGCGCCCGCACCTGACCCTCGACCTTGTCCAGCGCGGCCAGCGGCTCGGGCGCGAGGAAGCGGCGGATGCTCGCGACGAACGCGATCGACGATGTGTCCGCCATCGTCAGCCGGTCGATCTCGTCGCGACTCAGTCGCTCGACGCGATCGAGGAAGCGCCGGAGCGCGTCGGCCGGGTCACGCACCGTCCTCCGCCGAGGCGCGGGCCTCGGCGCAGAGGGCCGCTCACGGGGTGTCCGGCCGTGGCGTCCCCGGAGCCCGCGCTCGCGGTCGTACCGGGCGCGGAGCTCGGTGTCTGCCAGCCAGTCGTGGGCGACGTTGATTCGCTTCGCGAGCTCGAGCCCGTCCGCACCTGCGATGTCCGGGTGATGGCGCTTGAGGAGCGCCCGCCAGGCGATTTCGATCGTCTCGAAGCTGGCGTCCGCATCGACCTCGAGGCGGGCGTACAGGTCGTCCGAGGGAACCGTGGGCGCGGGTGGCACCGGCCCATGCTAGCGGGCCGTCCGGTGCGCTCGGACACACCCCCCGCTCGATATGACCGTCGGGTGCATAGCAACAGGGGGCCTGTCGACGGCACGCCCACGCTTCGCCTTCATATGCACCGGACGGTCATCAGGAAATGGGGGGTTCCTGGTCTGGCCACGGACACGATCAGGCGGGGACGGGCTCCGTGCCGGAAAGCATCGCCTCGACCTCCTCGATCGAGCGGGTCGATCGCTCGCCCGTGGCGCGGTCGGTCACCTCGACGCCGCCGGCAGCGAGGGAGCGAGGGCTGACGGTCAGGATCGTCGGCATCCCCAGCAGCTCGGCGTCAGTGAACTTGACGCCCGGCGACTCGTCGCGGTCGTCGTACAGGATCTCCCGTCCGGCGTCGAGCGCGACCTGGTGGAGCCGCTCGGCGATCTCGATGACCCGCGGCTCCCGGGCGGCCCCGATCGACACGAGATGCGCCGCGTAGGGCGCGACTTCGGCGGGCCAGACGATCCCCTTGTCGTCGTGATGGGCCTCCACGACGCACGCGAGGTTGCGCCCGAGTCCGATCCCGTAGCTACCCATGATCGGGTGGACGCGCTTGCCGTCCTCGGCGAGGAAGGCGGCGTCCAGGGCGACGGTGAAGTCGGTCCCGAGCTTGAAGATGTTGCCGACCTCGATCCCCTTGCGCAGCTTGAGCGGTCTGCCGCACGCGGGGCAGGGATCGCCTTCGCGGGCGTTCGTGATGTCCGCGACGACGTCCGGTTCGAAATCGCGGCCCACATTCACGTTGCGGAGGTGGAATCCCGTCCGGTTCGCGCCGGCGACAAGGTTCGGTGACCGCGCGACGAGGTCGTCCACGACGACGAACGTGTCGTGCGCCCCGACCGGCGAGCCGTAGCCGGGCTCCATCCCTGCCGCGCGGATCTCCTCCACCTGGGCCGGCCGCAATCCGCCGATCGCCTTCGCCGCGTTCGCGAGCTTCGTCTCGTTGACGTCGAAGTCGCCGCGGACGATCGCCGTAACGAGCCGGCCGTCGCCGGCGACGAAGAACGCGGCCTTCGCCGTGCGATCCTCCCCCACGCCCAGGAACGAGGCGAGCGTTGCGATCGTCGTCGTCCCCGGGGTGGCGACCTCCTCACGCGGTTGCGGCTCTTCGACGGTCGGATCCGGCTTGCGCATCGTCGCGATCTGCTGGTTCGCCGCGTAGTCCCCGGCGTCGCAGAGGACGAGCGTGTCCTCGCCGAAGTCGTTGAGGACCATGAACTCGTGGGCCTCGGAGCCGCCCATGATCCCGACGTCCGCCCCGACCGCCACGGTCTCGAGGCCCAGCCGCCGGAAGATCCGCTCGTACGCCTCGTAATGGAGGCTGTACGCACGGTCGAGGCCGGCTTCGTCGACGTCGATCGAGTAGCTGTCCTTCATGACGAACTCGCGGACGCGAATGAGCCCGCCGCGCGACCGTGGCTCATCGCGGAACTTCGTCTGGAAGTGGTAGACGATGACCGGCAGCTGGCGATAGCTCTTGACGAGGTCGCGGACGAGGTCGGCGACGACCTCCTCGTGAGTCATCGCGAGCACCATGTCGCGCCCGGCGCGGTCCTTGAAGCGGGCCATCTCGGGCCCGATCTTCGCGTACCGCCCGCTCTCCCGCCACAGGTCCGCGGGATGAACGACGGGCATCTCCATTTCCTGGCCGCCGATCCGGTCGATCTCCTCGCGGATGATCTGCTCGACGCGCTTCGAGGCCCGGAAGCCGAGCGGCAGGAGCGAGTAGATACCCGAACCGAGCTGGCGCAGGTACCCGGCCCGAAGGAGAAGGCGGTGCGACGGCATCTCCGCGTCGGTCGGGTCGTCGCGCAGGCTGGTGAAGAAGAGCTGGCTCAGGCGCATCCGGGAAGGATAGCGGCCACGTCCCGACCTGCTAGCCTTCCGGCGTGCCCGACGGCCTGACGCTGCTCCTGCTGGTGGTCCTCGGCCTCGCCGTTCTATTCGACTACATCAACGGCTTCCACGACACGGCAAACGCGATCGCGACCTCCGTCTCGACCCGCGCACTGCGGCCGGCGCATGCGATCGTCCTCTCGGCCACCGCGAACTTCGTCGGGGCCCTGACCGGAACCGCGGTCGCCAAGACCATCGCATCGGGGCTGGCGACGCCGCCCGACGGGGATGCCGGGCAGATCGTCGTCGCCGCGGCCCTCATCGGGGCCATTTTCTGGAACCTCATCACGTGGCGGCTCGGAATCCCGAGCTCCTCGAGCCACGCGCTCATCGGCGGCCTGATCGGCGCGGTGCTGGCGGCGGTCGGTCCCTCGGCGATCCTCATCGACGGCGTGCGCGAGAAGGTGCTGGTGCCGCTCGTCCTCTCGCCCGTCCTCGGGATCGTCGTTGCTTTCTTCTTCATGGTGGTCCTGCTGAACGTCTTCCAGCACGCCCATCCAGCCCGGCTCAACGAGCGATTCCGGCGTCTGCAGGTCGTCTCGGCCGCGTACATGGCCTTCAGCCACGGCTCGAACGACGCTCAGAAGACGATGGGGATCATGACCCTCGCCCTCTTCTCGGCCGGCGTCATCCCGACGACCACGGTGCCGCTCTGGGTCATCCTCGTCGCGGCAACGGCCATCTCGTTCGGAACGGCCGCCGGCGGCTGGCGGATCATCCGGACGATGGGCCAACGCGTCGTCAAGCTCGACCCTGTCCACGGTTTCGCGGCCGAGACGACCGCGGCCACGATCATCTTTGGCGCCTCGAGCCTCGGGATGCCCGTTTCGACGACCCACGTCATCTCCAGCGCGATCATGGGCGTCGGTGCGAGCGAGAGGTTGTCCGCGGTCCGCTGGGGTGTTGCCGGCAACATCATCGGTGCGTGGATCCTGACGCTCCCGGCATCGGGATTCGTGGCGGCCATGTCCTACTTCGTGCTGGACGCGGTGCTCTAGCTCAGCTGGTCCCAAGGAAGACGTAGCCGACGCCGCGGACGGTCTCGATCAGGCGCGGCACCGCGGGGTTCTCCTCGATCTCGCTCCGGAGCCAGTGGACGTGGACGTCCACGGTCATCGACGACGAGAATCGTGCGGGGCATCGTGTCAGGCGACCTCGGCGCCGGCGAGCCGCTCAATTGCCCGGTCGAGCCGCTCGAGCGCCCGCTCGTAGCCGAGCGCGACGAGCGTGTCGAAGAGCGGAGGGGTGGCAGTTCGGCCCGTCACGGCGACGCGGATCGCCATGAAGAGGTCGCCGGCCTTCCAGCCTCGCGCCTCCGCGAGCGCACGCAGTGGCGGCTCGAGCTCGTCGGCCTCGAAGCTGACCGGCCCGACCGCGGCAATCACCTCGCGCGCCGCTCGCAACCCGTCGATCGCGGTATCGCGGTCCCAGCGCTTGGGGATGAGCGTGCCGGGCTCGGCATCGACCCGGTCGACGAACAGGAACCCGACGAGGTCGCCGATCGCGCCGAGCGTCGGGAGGCGCTCCTGGACGACCGGCAGGAGCGCGAGGATCTCCTCGTCCGAGGGCACGCGGTCGATCCGGCCGGCCGCTCGTTCGGCCTCGAGGAACGGCCGCAGGCGATCGACCAGGTCGGCCGGTTCGAGCCGTCGGATCCACTGGCCGTTGAGCCACTCGAGGCGCTCGCGGTCGAACACCGCGCCGGCCTTCTGGACGTGGTCGAGGTCGAACCGTCGTTCGAGCTCGGCGAGGGGCAGGATCTCCTCCTCGGTCCCGGTCGACCAGCCGATGAGCGCGAGGTAGTTGACGAGTGCCTCGCGAACGAAGCCTTCGGCCAGGTAGTCGGAGACGGCCGTCTGGCTCTTGCGCTTGCTCATCTTGGTTCGATCGGCGTTGAGGATCAGCGGCAGATGGGCGAACCGGGGCTCTGCGTACCCGAGCGCGCGGAACAGGAGGATGTGCTTCGGCGTGTTGGACAGGTGGTCCTCGCCGCGAATGACGTGACTGATCTCCATCGCCGCGTCGTCGACGACCACGGTGAAGTGATAGAGCGGCGTGCCGTCGGCCCTGACGATCACGAAGTCGCCGCCGAGGGCCGAGCTGTCGATCTCGACACGGTCTCGTACGAGGTCCTCGAACGCGACCTTTCCCTCCGTGACCCGGAACCGCGTCGCCCGCTTGCGACCCTCGGCTTCGAACGCGGCCCGCTCGCCATCGGTGAGCCGGGCACATCGCCCGCTGTAGCGAGGCGGGAGCTTTGCGGCCTCGAGTCGCTTCCGCTCCGCGTCGAGCTCCTCCGGAGTGCAGTAGCAGTAATAGGCCTTGTCGTCCTCGAGCAGGCGCCGGGCGGCCGCGGCATACGTGTCGAGCCGCTCCATCTGGCGGTACGGGGCGTGCGGTCCCTGCGCCGCCTGGCCGGCGACCTCGGGGCCTTCGTCCCACGAGAGGCCCAGGGCGCGGAGCCCATCGAGGATGTCCTTCTCGTAGGCGATCGACGAACGGGCGACGTCGGTGTCCTCGACCCGCAGGATGAACGTCCCGCCATGGCGGCGGGCGAACAGATAGTTGAACAGGGCCGTACGCGCGGTGCCGATGTGGAGGGGGCCGGTCGGGCTGGGCGCGATGCGGACGCGGACGGGAACGTCGGGCATGCGATCGATTGTAGGGCCGCCCCCAGGCCGGGCCTCGGCGCCTAGTGCGGCGGTACGCGGTGGAACAGGCCCGGGTCCGCCTCGCCGGGCAGGACGCGCACAAGCGACGCGGGCCGGAGCCCGAGGGTCGCCCGGCCGATCGGACCCTCGAGAGTCAGCGAGTCGAGTGACTCGGAGCGGGCGAGGATCGTCACGTGGGCGCCCGGCCGGAGGCCACGGGCCTCGAGGTACGAGAGCAGACCCGCGTCCTCCTCCGCCTCTTCGGTGATCCGGTAGATCGTCGCCCGCTCGCCCGCCTCGATCGAGCTCAGCGGGACGCCCGCCGGCCGGCGCCGGGCCGTCTCGGCATCGATCGGGTTTCCGTGCGGGCACGTCTCGGGGTGGCCGAGCATCTCGTCGAGCCGCGCCTCGACGCGGGGCGAGATCTGACCCTGCAGCCGAGCCGCCTCCTCATCCGATTCCGCCCAGCCCAGGCCGACGACCGCGCTGAGGAGCCACTCGCACAGGGCGTGGCGGCGGAAGATCGCGTCCGCCGCTGCGCGGCCTGCCTTGGTGAGCACGAGCTCGCGGCCGTCGGCCTGCCCGACGAGGCCGTCAGCGATGAACCGGCGGAACATCTCGCTGGCGGCCTGCGTGGACACGCCGAGGTGACGGCCCACCTGGGCCGCGGTCACGCGCGACTCGTCGCCCGCCAGGATGCGGAGCGCGAGCAGGTATTCCTGGGCGGCGCTCGAGAGATCGGCCGGATCATGTCGGCGGGTCGCGGGGCCTCGGGTCACGGAGGGATCGTACGCGCGCGCCGCCCGAGGGCGAACGCGGCGCCCGCGAGCCATGCGATCGCGAGAGTGATTCCCAGGGCGCCCGCCGCCAATCCCGGCTCCCGGGCGCCTCCGAGTGCGCTGAGGAGGATCGAGGCCGGGATCGCCGCTGCCAGCAGCGCGACCGTGCCGACCGCCGAAGCTGCGGCGAGCGTCGGCACGAGGAGCAGGGCGCCAAGGACCGCGAATTGGGCGACCCACATGCCCACGGCGAACGTCTCGACGCAGCCGGCCGCGAACCGTCCGCAGCCGCTCACCTCGCCGAGGAGCCAGGCGATCGCGAAGCCTAGTGGCGGCCAGCCGAGGAGTGCGACGGCGATGCGGCGACCCGGGCCGCCCGGCACTGGCAGTGCCGCGAGCGGGTCCGAGGGGAGAGCCGGCTCGGGCGATGGCGGCACGTCATACGGCGCGGCACGCGGCCGCGCCGGCGGAGAGGCGTCGGAAGCGCCGGCGGCGCCGGCGGGTGGCTCTGGGACGGGGCCCTCCGTCCCGGTTTCCGTGGCCGGTTCCCAGCCGGGCGCCTCGGGTCGCCGGCGAGCCCGGGCTTGGTATTCGGGTCCGTGCTTCCGCGGGTCGGCGTACTCCTTGGGATTGATCGTCCAGTACGTGCCGCTCGTCGTCCCGTACCACGACCCGCCCGACCACTCCGGGTCGAACGGATCGAAGTCCGCCTCGTCGTACGTCGTGGACCCCGGCGTCGCGCGCCCGGGATCGACGTTGCCGCGGCGGGGTCTCGCGCTCGCGGCGCCAGCGCCCGCCCTGCCCCGGGGGCGCGCCTGGCCCGTGGCGCCTCCGGCCCCGTCCCCCGCCGCGCCCGTCGCTGTGCCCCTCCCCCGGCTCGCCCTCGCCCGCTCGGGATTCGCCCACCAGCCCGCGCTCCGCCGGCCGGTCGGGCTCGGGCTCGACTCCCCGGTCAGCTGGTCGTATGCGGCCTGGATCGCGAGGAACCGCGGGATCGCGGCCTCACCTGCCGTGTCGGGGTGGAACGTCTTCGCGAGGCGCCGGTATGCGCGCTTGATCTCCGCCTCCGGCGCGCCCGGCGAGAGGCCGAGGACCCGGTACGGATCGCCGCCGAAGGCCATCGGTTCGCGGGTCGTGCTGGTCGGCCGCCACTCGGCGGGTCAGCCGATCAGCTCTCCGATCGGCGCGAGCTCGAACTCCGCGATCGCCTCTGCCGCGGCACGGCCGTGCGGATCCAGCGTGACGGGGCGGTGATACCGGGCGAGGCCACGGAGCGCCTGGGCATCGATGACGCCGGCCTGGCGGAGCGCCTCGACGGAGGCCGCCCACGTGCCACGGTCGTAGCCGTCGCCGTCCTCGATCTTGATCGCCATGCCCGACGGCCCCACGGTGGTGCCGCTCGCGCGCGTCCCGGCGAGAACCGCGACGCCCCGGAGCGCCTCCATCCCGGACTTGCTGATCAGGCGGCCCGGCAGCGCCTTCATCAGCGCAGTGTCGAGTCGCTCGCGGGTTCCGCCGATCATCTCCGGATTGGCGAGCATCGCGTCGCGAACGACCGTCAGTGCCTTCGCCACGGACGCCCTCGGGTCGCCCGCCGGGACGGCCGAAGGGTCGGCCAGCAAGGCGTACGCGCGTGCGACCTCACGCAGCGGGAACGCGTAGGTGAGCAGGCCGCAGCCGTCGATTGCCGTCTTCAGCCGTTCGACGGGAACTCCGAAGGCACGTGCCACGGCGGTCCGATAGACGACCTGTGACGGATGGTCCGCCTGCCAGTAGTCGGTCGGATCCCAGCCGCGGAGGCGGGAGAGGAGGATCGACACCGCGTGCTGGCCGGAGCACATGTGGCGGATCGCGCCGGGCTTCTCGCCGTCCCTCGTGAGGCGGGTCGCCGTCAACGGATCGAGCGGCATCCCCTCCGAGCCGCAGGCGAGCAGCGTCTGGCTGACGTTGGCCCGGCGAAACACCGCCTGGAGCGTCCGGACGTGCTGGTCCTCGCCGGAATGCGAGCTGGCCATGATGGCGAGCTCGGCCGGGTCGAGGTCGAACTCGGCGATCCCGCCGGCCTCGATCAGGGCAACGAGGCCGAATGGCTTGACGCAGCTTCTCAGGGTCACCAGGCGATCGGCGTCGCCGAGGGCTCGGACGATTCGCCCGGATGCCTCGACCTCGACGATATCGCCCCGATGGACGCTCTCCTCGACACCGTTGCGGACCTGGCGGACGAGGATCGGCGGCACGACCCGCGCACGGGGAACACGCCGGGCGCTGGAGGCGCTTGCCGTGCGACGGCGATTCTGCGCGGCGGGCGCGGTCACGTAGCGGGTACTCCTCCCTGGCGTTTTGCTCGGCCCGAAGGATACCCCCGAACGTCGAAAGCGGACGGCCGGACGGGAAGCCGAACGACGGCCCGTGGGCACCCGGGCACGCTATCCGACCGATCCCATCCGGCCGTGCCTGCGACGCTACCCCCCCGGCCCGTGGTCCGTCAATCCGCGTCTTTTCCCGATGCTAGGATGGCCCCGGGTCTCGCTCCAGTCCCACCCTGAGGTCCCCTTGCCGACGCCTCCCCCGCCGCCGACGCTCCACGTCTCGCAGCACCCCGCCGCGCTCCACAAGCTGGCCATCCTGCGCGACGAGAAGACCGAGCCGAAGAAGTTCCGGGAGATCGTCCGCGAGCTGTCCTGGCTGCTCGGCTACGAGGCGCTGGCCGACGCACGGGTCCGCTCGATCAAGGTGCGGACCCCGCTCGAGGAGACCCGGGCCCACGAGCTCGACGACCGGATCGGTCTCGTCCCCATCCTGCGGGCCGGCCTCGGCATGGTCGACGCGATGCTCGAGCTCATGCCAACAGCCCAGGTCTGGCACCTCGGGCTGTTCCGCGACGAGCGGACGCTCCGCCCGGTGGAGTACTACAACAAGCTGCCCGACTCGGCGAACGTCGACCTGTGCCTGATCCTCGACCCGATGCTCGCGACGGGCGGCTCGGCGACTGCGGCGATCGAGGTGCTCAAGCGCTGGGGAGCGGTGATGCCGGTCCGGATCAAGCTCGTCAACCTCATCGCCGCGCCCGAGGGCGTCGCGGCCGTGACTGCCGCGCACCCGGACGTCCACATCTACTGCGCCGCGCTCGATGAACGGCTGAACGAGAAGGGCTACATCGTCCCCGGCCTCGGCGACGCCGGGGACCGCCAGTTCGGCACGGGCGGAGAGTAGCCGGAGCCGCCACCGAAGGTCGGCGCGGACCTCGTGATCAATCCGCCCTGAGCGTCACCCAGCGGCCTTCGCGGGCCGACGCCAGGACCGCTTCGACGAACCCCACTCCCCGCGCCCCGTCGTCAAGGGTGGGATAGGCGGCCTCTCCGCCCGCGACCGGCGGCTCGCCCGCGAGAATCGCCGCGTAGAGGGGCCGGAACAGGTCGCGGAACGCCTCCGCCCAGCCCTCCGGATGGCCGCCCGGCAACGAAGGGATGCCCGGTCCCGGGGCCGGGCCATCCTCGGGCCGCCGCGTCAGCTGCCGGGACTCCTCGCGCGTGCGGACCCACAGGCGTTCGGGGTCCTCCTGCTCCCAGTCGAGCGTCGCCTGGGAGCCGGCGACCTCAAGGCTGAAGGCGTTCTTCCGGCCCGGGCTCACCTGGCTGATGACCGCCGCGCCGCGTGCGCCGCCGGCGAACCGGACGAGGATCGTCGCCGCGTCCTCCGAGTTGACCGCCACCTCCTCGGATGGCCCCTCGGCCGCGCCGAAGGCGACGGTCCCAGCGAGCGGTCGTGATCGTCTGGGCAGGAATGTCGCCAGATCGGCAAAGACCTCCTCCACCCGGACGCCGGCAATGAACTCGGCGGTATCGAACCAGTGGGACCCGATGTCCGCGACGGCTCGCGACTCACCGCCGAGCTCGGGCTCGAGGCGCCAGTTGTAGTCCGTGGGATTGGCGAGCCAGTCCTGGATGTAGGCACCGTGGACGAGGCGAACCTGCCCCACCTCCCCTGCCTGGACGAGCGCCCGAGCGCGGCGCACCATCGGGTAGCCGCGGTACGTGAGAGCGACACCCGCGTGAAGGCGCTTCCGGCGAGCGAGGTCCGCGAGCCCTCGCGCCGATCCCGAATCGAGCGCGACCGGCTTCTCGAGGACGAGGTGCTTGCCGGCCTCGAGGACGGCCGTGGCCAGCTCCACGTGCGTCCGGTTCGGCGTGCAGACGTGGACGACGTCGATCGAAGGGTCGTCGAGGAGCTCCCGGACCTCGGTCGTGGCCCGCGGAACGCCGAGCGCGGCGGCGCGGGACTTCGTCCGCCCGGGATCAGATCCGGCAATCGCCACGACTTCGCCGTAGCCTCCCCGCCGGATCGCATCGACGTGGAACGGCCCCACGAAGCCAGTGCCGACGACGGCCGCCCGGATGAGCTTCATGCTCCCTCTCACTGGCCCCGAAACGAACGTGCCGGTCCTCGGGGACCGGCACGTTCCAGATAGCCGAACTGCGGGGGTCTACTTGCCACCCTCGGTCACGATGACCGCCGGTTTGACGTAGCTGGCCCCCTTCGTGTCCACGCCCGCACCGAGCTGTTGGATCGCCTTCTCGGCGAGGTCGTTGCGGAAGGCCGTTCCGGTCGGCGGGCCCTTGAGGACCTTGCCCTCGACGGCGACGCCGACGGTCCGGTCGTACGCGGCCTGGTCCATGATCCCGATGCCGTTCGGGGACGGCCAGATCAGCGCGTTGATCTCGTTCATCATCCACGCCTGGTGGCCCTTCGGAAGCTGGGCGTCGTACTTGAGCACGATCTGGACGCACTCGTCGACGTTGTCCCGGCAGTGTGCCCAGCCGCGGAATGACGCCTTGAGGAACTTCACGGTGATGTCTTCGTTGCCGGGCTTGGCGAGCCATGCCTCGGAGGTGAAGATCGCGTCTTGCAGCATCGCCGTGCCGGCCGACTCCATCGAGATGATGTCGAGCTCCGACGGCTGGTACAGCTGCCCGGTGTCCGGGTTCTTCGCCTCGAGCACCTGGGCGTATTCGTTGTAGATCATCGCCTGGGCCGCGTCGATGTCGCCGTTGAGGAACGCCGCCATCGTGAAGTCCTGGGGGACGATCGTCACGTCCTCGGGTTTGGCCGGGTCGATGCCGGCCTTGCGCATCGCGGCGTAGAGCTCGTGCTCGTTGCCGAACCCCCACGTACCGACCTTCTTGCCGCGCCAGTCCTCGGGCGTCGTGATGCCCGAGTCCTTCCACGCCACCTGCAGCGTGCCGGAGCGCTGGAAAACCTGGCTGACGATCTGGACGTCGGCGCCGCTCTCCCGGGGGGCGAGCATCCGCGGCACCCAGCTGATCCCGAACTCCGCCTGGCCGCTCGCGACGACCGTTGCCGGCACGATCTCTACCGCGCCGGGCTTGATCGTGACGTTCAGGCCCTCTTCGCGGTAGAAGCCCTTGTCGAGCGCCGCGTAGTAGCCGGCGAACTGGGCCTGCGGGAACCACTGGAGCTGCAGCCGGATGTCGACCAGCTGCTGGCTGGCCGCGGGCGTCGAGCAGGCGGCGAGCGCCACCATCCCGGCCGCGAGCAGCGCGACGTACCTGGATCTCTTCATGCGACTCCTCCGCCGGGCCGATCAGCGCCGACCCGCTCCTTCGATCGATCCCGCGCAGTCTACCGAGCGGGACCGGCTACGTCACCTCTGCGCGCGCGTTGTACCAGGGCATGACGAGGCGCTCGAGCAGCACGACCAGCAGGTAGAGCGTGATCCCGATCGCCGCGGTGAACACGATTGCCGCCCAGGCGTTCTCGACGCTCAGGTAGCCGAACGCGGTCGCAACGTACTGGCCGAGGCTTACCTTGGGAGCTCCGAAATACTCCCCGACGACCGCGCCGATCGTCGCCAGGGTCGTCGCGAGGCGGAGGGCCGTGAAGATGAACGGCAGCGCGTTCGGAACACGAACGCGCCGGAACACATCCCACTCACCGGCCGCGTACGACCGCATCAGCTCGAGCGCCGCGGGATCGACGTTCCGCAGGCCGCGAACGGTGTTGATCATCACCGGAAAGAAGCACAGGACGGCCGCGATCATCGCCTTGGAGAGCGGGTTGGCGATCCCGAACCAGTTGTTGAAGATCGGGGCGAAGGCGATGATCGGCACCGAGTTCGCCGCGATCGCGAACGGCAGGAACGAATCGCGCAGGGTGGCGAACCGGGCCGTCACCACCCCCGCCAGGATCCCTGCGATCACCCCGATCCCGAGACCCGCCAGGATCTCCGTCAGCGTGTACGTCGTGGCGGCCCAGAGTGCCGGCAGCTCCGCTCGCCAAGCCGCGGCGATCGCGAGTGGGCCGGGCAGGATGAACTGCTTGATCTGGAAGACCGCGACGAGCACTTCCCAGCACACGAGGAATCCGGCGAAAAGGACGGCGGCCGGCAGCCAGTCGCGGATCCCGGAGCCGACCCAGGCCGCCGCACTCCGCCGCGGCGGCTCGGCGAGCGCGACGCTCATCCGGAGAGGCCCTCGGCTCGCACACGGCCCGAGGCGGGATCACCGTCGGCTGGAGGCCCTTCGCCGGCCCGGAGGGCCTCGCGGACCTCGGTGACGAGCTCGAAGTAGCGCTCCATCTCGCGCGTATCGACATTCCGCTCGCGCGGCAGGTCGACGTCGACGACGTGGGTGATTCGTCCCGGCCGGGCCGACATGACGACCACGCGGGTGGACAGGAAAACGGCCTCGGGGATCGAATGGGTGACGAAGATGACCGTCGTCCCGGTCCGCTCCCAGATCCGAAGCAGCTCCAGGTTCATCCGCTCGCGGGTCATCTCGTCGAGCGCCCCGAACGGCTCGTCCATGAGCAGGATGGCGGGATCGAGCGCGAGCGCGCGGGCGATCGCGACCCGCTGCTGCATCCCGCCCGACAGCTGCCACGGCCGGTGGCCCGCGAACGCCGACAGCTCGACGAGAGCGAGCATCGAGCTCGCTTTCGCCGCCCGCTCCGGCTTCGGCATGCCGATGATCTCGAGCGGCAGCTCGACGTTCTTCTGGACGGTCCGCCAGTCGAACAGGACGGGCACCTGGAAGACCATCCCATAGTCCCGGTCGAGGCGCGCCTGGGCGGCCGTCTTGCCGTTGACGGTCACGCTGCCGGACGTCGGCGCGATGAGGTCGCCGACGATCCGCAGGAGTGTCGACTTGCCGCATCCGGACGGGCCGATCAACGAGACGAACTCGCCCCGACCGATCCGGAGGTCGATGCCGGACAACGCGTCGACCGCGCCGGCGGACCCACCAAAGCGCTTCGAGACGCCGGCCAGCTCGACGACGGGTGCCGCGGTCATGCCTCGGCCCCGCTCTCGACCGGCCGTGCGCCGCGGAGGACCTGCCGTTCGACGAGCGTGACGAGGAGGAATACGCCGATCCCGAAGATCGAGGCGACGACGACCGCGGCCCACAGCTTGCCCGGAGCGAGGGTGTAGTACTGCATCGCGGTGAGGATCTGGCGCGCCAGCCCCTGCGTGATCCCCGAGGGCAGCTCACCGACGATGGCACCCACGATCGAGCCGGTGGCGCCGACCTTGAACGCCGTGAACAGGTACGCGGTCGAGGCGGGCAGGCGGAGCTTCCAGAGGATCGTCCGCCGGCCGGCCGCATACGAGGTCAGCAGCTCGTAGGCCCGCGGGTCGTAGGCGCGCATGCCCCTGATGCCGGCGATCGTCACCGGGAAGAACGTCAGGTAGCTCGTCACGACGGCGACCCCGAGCCAGTCGGCCCGGAGGCCGATGACGATGAGCGGCGCGATCGCGATGATCGGGATCGTCTGGCTCACGACGAGGAGCGGCACGAGAGCCCGTTCGAGGAGCCGGATGTGAACGATCACGATCGCGAGGCCGAGGCCGACGAGCGCGCCAATGGCAAACCCGAGGGCCGCGTTGCGAAGCGTGAACAGGCCGGCGCCGATCAGGACCTGCAGAAGCGTCTGCCCGCGGGCGTCGGTGCCGAAAAGGGCCGCAACGATGTCCCACACATGGGGCAGGTTGATGTCGTTGAACGGCACGATCCGGAAGGGCGGGCGGTGGTCGATCGCGATGCCCGTGCCGAGGAACGAGTCGTACCGCCACGGGTCGCCGGCCAGCCACTTCGCGGCCTCCCACAGGACGACAAGGACCGCGACGATGAGGAGGAACCCGACCGCCGGATGGAGCCGGCGGCGCGTCGTCAGGCGGCCGGACCCGAGGGCGGCCGGAACGGCGGGGGCGGCGGCGGTCGCCACGTCGGCCCGGTCCGGCCCCGCGGCCTAGCTCGCGACCGCCTGGTCGGCGATGTCGAGGGCGCGGTCGATGATCGCGAAGCCCTCGGCCAGCTGCTCCTCGGTGATGCAGAGGGGCGGGTTCGTGTGGATCGAGTTGTTGGCGATCATCGTGTACAGGCCGTTCTGGCGGAGGAACTTGCCAACCGCCTTCATCTCGTCGCTCGTCCCGTTGAACGGGGTGAGCGGCTCGTACGGCTCGCGGCTCCGGACGAGATCGAGGATCCCGAACAGCCCCAGGTTCCTGTGGGCGCCGAGCGACGGATGCCGGTCATACAGGTCCTCGTGGTGGCGCCGCATGGCCTTGCCGAGGGTGGCGGAGTTCTCGATGAGGCCGTCCTCCTCGTAGACCCCGATCGTCGCCAGGGCGGCCGCGCAGCTGACGGGGTGGCTCGAGTACGTCAGCCCGCCGAAGAACATCTTCGTCTCGAACGCGTCGGCGATCTTGCGGCGCATCGCCACGGCGCCCAGCGGCAGGTAGCTGCTGGTCAGGCCCTTGGCCATCGTCATCAGGTCCGGGACCGTGTCCCAGTGGTCGATTGCGAACCACCGCCCGCTCCGCCCGAAGCCGGCCATCACCTCGTCGGCGACCATGAGGATGTCGTACTTGTCACAGAGCGCGCGCACGCCCTGGATGTAGCCGTCCGGCGGAATGAGGATTCCGTTCGTGCCGACGATCGTCTCGAGGAAGATCGCGGCGATCGTGTGAGGTCCCTCGTAGCGGATGACGTCCTCGAGCCCCTGCAGGCTCTCCTCGACGGGACGCGGCTCCTTCTCGCCCCAGCGGTGGGTGTCCGGGTAGCGGACCACCCCAACGAGGCCGGGCTCGTTCGCCCAGCGGCGCGGATCGCCGGTCAGCGTCATCGCCCCCATCGTCGCGCCGTGGTAGGACCGGTAGCGGGCGAGGACCTTGTACCGGCCGGTGTAGTGGCGGGCGAGCTTGAGCGCGTTCTCGATCGCCTCGGCCCCGCCGAGCGTGAGGAAGACCTTGTCCATGTCGCCCGGCAGGATCTCGGCCAGCTTCGCTCCGAGCCGGGCTCGCGGCTCGCTGGCGAAGGCGGGCTGGACGTACTGGAGCTTGAGAGCCTGCTCGGTGATCGCGTCGATCACCCGGCGGTCGCCGTGGCCGATGTTGACGGACATCAGCTGGCTGTTGAAGTCGAGGATGCGGTCGCCCTCGGGCGTGTAGAGGTAGACGCCCTCGGCCCGGTCGATCGCGATGGGATCGATCGCGCCCTGGACGGACCACGAGAAGAACGTGTGAGCCCGCGAGAGCGCGACGATCTCCTCGCTGGTCATCCGGCCGGCTGCGGTGCTGGTCCCCATCGGTCCACCTCGTGTCGCGCCGGAACGGCGCTGTCCGCGCTTTCCATCAACGCCCCTCGGATGAGCGAGAGTACAGCACGCCCGGCGGCGGGGCAGCCCGTGGTACCGTCGGCCGCCAGGCACGCGAGGCACGCGAGGCACGCGACGCAGGCCAGGAGGACGAGATGGACCGGACCGGGTTTCAGCGCTGGCTCGACGCGTACATCGCCGCGTGGCGGTCGAACGACCGGGCGACGATCGAGGCGCTGTTCAGCGAGGATGCCCGTTACTTCTACGGGCCATACGCGGAGCCCGTGATTGGGCGGGCCGCGATCGCCGCCTCGTGGCTGGAGAACCCGGACAACCCGAGCTCGTGGACCGCGAGCCACGCCCCGCTGGCGGTCGATGGAGACATCTTTGTCGCCTCCGGGGAGAGCCGCTACCTGCTACCCGGTGGGACCGCGGAGCGGACCGCGTACAGCAACATCTACGTCTGCCGGTTCGACACCGAGGGACGCTGTACGGAGTTCCGGGAATGGTTCATGGAGCGGCCGGCGCGCCAGGCCACGCCTGCGGAGGGCTCTCCGGCCTAAGCGGGCGTGAGCGCTGCCCCCCGGCTCCCGGATCGCCGGCGGCGGCACGACCACGCGCAGCGCCTTCGGCCGGGTGACGAAATCGACCGGCGTCGTCCCGAGGTCCTCTGAGTCCGCCCGGCAGGGCAGCGGATGGGCGCTCTCGACCCGCACCCGAGCCGAGCGAAACGTAGAGACCTCCGGCGCATAGCGCCTCCGTCCGAAGGCGATCGACGCCAGGTGCCTGATCAGCTGCACCTTCGAGAAGCGCCGGAAGATCCGAACGTCGAAGTGGCCGTCGTCGAGCCGGGCGTCGGGCGCCACGGTCATCGCCGGGCCCGTGTACGGGCCGTTCGACACGGTGATCATCAATGCCCGGGTCCGGATCCTCCGGTCGTCGAGGCGGACCTCCATCCGGGCCGGCCGGTAGCGGAAGGCGACCCAGACCGTCCGCAGGATCGAGAGCCAGTCGCCCTGCTCGAACTCCTGGGCTTCCCGGAACATCGCGGCGTTCATGCCGACCGAGCCGTTTTCGAAGAAGGGCTTGCTGTTGACCTCGCCGACATCGATCGACCGGAGCTCCCCTGTCGCGAGGACCTCCACGGCCCCCGCCAGGTCGCGAGGCAGCCCGAGGGACCGGGCGATGTTCATGATGGACCCGAGCGGCAGGATACCGAGCGTCGTGTCCGTTCCGAGGAGCTCCGTCGCGACCGCCCCGATCGTCCCGTCCCCGCCCGCCGCGACGACGAGGTCAAAGCCATCCCGGGCCGCCTCGGCGGCGAGCCTCGGGGCATCCTCGGCCGACGTCGTCTCGCAGATCTCGTCCGCGAGCCCCTGGGCCTCGAGCATCGCGACCATGTCCTCGCCGGAGGTGCGGTTCGTCGTGATCCCGGCCTTCTGGCCGGCCTGCGGGTTCCAGATGACACGAACCTTCCGCCAGCGCCGCGCAGCGGCGGGCGTCCCGTCGGTCGGGTGCGCCTCCGTCACGTTCAGGCCTGCGACCCGGCACGGGCCGCGCGTGCACGCTCCTTCGCCCGGCGGTAGACGGCCATCAGCCCGATGAGGTAGCTCGTCCCGAGGAAGTACGACGCGCTGACGTCGGTGGGCCAGTGGTGACCCTGGTGGATCCGGCTTGGGCCGACGAGCGCGAGCAGGGCGAGCAGCGTCCCGACGATCGCCCGGCGGGCCGCGCGAGGCCGGATCATCGTATGGGCGAGATAGGCCAGGAACCCGTACGTGCCGACGTACGTGATGACGTGGCCGGACGGGAAGCTCGACCCCCCGAGGGGCGCCGCCACGACCCGCAGGTCCGTGCCGGCCACTGGCCGCGGCCGGCGCATGATCGCCTTGAGACCGCTCGACACGAGGCCGGTGCACCACGCGAGGAGCTGGAAGCGCGCCTCGATCGGGAACCGGAGCGCGAACAGCGTGCCGATGATCGCCGGCGGAACGATCCGGCTTTGGGGCGGGAACCCGAGCCACGACGCCGCGGCCATGACCCGCTGCAGCACCGCATTCCGCCGGCGCTGGAGCTTCATCGTCAGCGCGAGGTCGAAGGCCTCGCTGCGATGCGTCCGGACGAGCGCAAAGACGGCGAGGAACCCGGCGAGACCCAGCGCCGCGATCGCCGACGCCCCACGGCCGCGGGCAAGGGCGACTCGCGTCGGGAGCGTCTCCTCGTGGGCGCTCCGGACGGCCGTCTTCGCGGCCTGCTCGATGGCCGGGGCGGCGCGCTCCAGGGCGGGTGCGGTGGAGGTCACGGGCGCGAGTGTCGGGGCTGAGCCCGCCGCGATGCGCCAGATGGCCCGGCCCGGCGGCTGGCAGTCGCCTTGCAAACGGGAGGTACCGCCCCGCACTGCCGGATTCCCACCCCGCGCGACTGGGACTGAGCGAAGGGGCTAATCCGTCGCCACAGTCTCACGTGCTGGGGCATTGGCAACGAGACAGCCATCTGGCCGGCCCAGTGACCGTCCGAGTCCCACGGCACAGGAATCCGGCGATGGCGGCAGGCGCTGGCGGCGTGGCCGCGGGTGTACCCTCTCCCCTCTTCCGAATCTGCGAGCCACACGAGTGAGGGTCGACGATGCCGCGCAACGTCAGGGGAGCGCTCCTCCAGGCCACCTGGACCGGCGACAAGGAGTCGATGATCCAGAAGCACGAGAAGTACGCCCACGAGGCCGCCCAGCAGGGCGGCCAGATCATGCTCTTCCAGGAGCTGTTCTACGGGCCCTACTTCTGCCAGGTCCAGGACCCGCAGTACTACAGCTACACGGAGCTGATCCCGGACGGTCCAACGACGAAGCGGATGCAGGACCTCGCGAAACAGACCGGCATGGTCCTCGTCGTGCCGATGTACGAGGAGGACGGGAAGGCGTCGGGGATCTACTACAACACCGCCGCCGTCATCGACTCGGACGGGAAGTACCTCGGCAAGTACCGCAAGACCCACATCCCCCACGTCAAGGGCTTCTGGGAGAAGTTCTACTTCCGGCCCGGCAATATGGGCTACCCGGTGTTCGAGACGGCCGTCGGCAAGGTCGGCGTGTACATCTGCTACGACCGCCACTTCCCGGAGGGCGCCCGGGCGCTCGGCCTGAACGGGGCGGAGATCGTGATGATCCCCTCGGCCACGTCGCGCGGGCTGTCGGAGTACCTGTGGCGGATCGAGCAGGTCAGCCACGCGGTCGCCAATGGCTACTACGTCGGGACGATCAACCGGGTCGGGATCGAGAAGGATCTCGGCGACGACGACTTCTACGGCCAGAGCTACTTCGTCGACCCGCGCGGCCAGTTCATCGGTGAGCTGGGCAGTGCCCACGACGAGGAGCTGATCGTCCGGGATATGGACCTCGACCGGATCCAGGAGGTCCGCCAGACCTGGCAGTTCTATCGCGACCGGCGGCCGGACGCGTACGCGGATCTCGTCGCGCCGTAATGCAATTTGGCTTCACACTCAAGCCTGAGCATTCGCTCGAGCGCACCCTCGCCCTTACCCGCCAGGCCGAGGCGGCCGGCTTCGAGTACGGCTGGCTGTTCGACTCCCATGTCCTGTGGCGCGAGCCCTACGTCCTGCTGACGCTCATGGCCCAGGCCACCGAGCGGCTCCGGCTCGGCACGTGCGTCACGAACCCGGGTACTCGCGAGCCGTCGGTGACGGCGTCGACGCTGGCCGTGCTGGACGAAGTCAGTGACGGGCGGATGGACCTGGGAATCGGGCGGGGCGACAGCGCGCGGCGCGTCCTCGGCAAGCCGCCGATCACGATCGCCCACACGGAAGAGGCGATCCGGGTCATCCGGGCGCTCGTCGCTGGGGAGACGATCGAATACGAAGGCACGCAGCTCAACTTCCCCTGGACGCGCGGCTGGCATCTCCCGGTCTGGATCGCGGGCTACGGGCCGATGGCCCTCGCGATGACGGGCCGGGTCGCGGACGGCGTCATCCTCCAACTCGCGGACCCGGACCTCGTCCGCTGGTTCGTCGGCCAGGTCCGGGAGGCAGCCGTCGCGGCGGGCCGGGATCCGGCCTCGGTCCGGGTGCAGGCGGCGGCACCGGCCCACCTCGGCGACCTCGAGACGTGTCGGGAGCGGACCCGCTGGTTCCCGGCCCTCGTGAGCAACCATGTCGTCGATCTCGTCAACAAGTACCCCCGCGAGCAGCTCCCGCCGGCCCTCACCGGCTATGTCCAGGACCGGACCGGCTACGACTATCTCCACCACGCGGAGGTCGGCTCGTCGAACGCCGGCTTCGTCGGCGACGAGGTCACGGATCGGTTCTGCGTCCTCGGCTCGGCCGCCGACCACATCGCCAAGCTCCGCGAGCTGGCCGATGCGGGAGTGGACCAGTTCAACCTGTACCTGATGAACGGCGACGAGGAGGCGATCCTCGAGGCCTATGGCCGAGACATCGTGCCGGCCCTCCGGAACGTGGCGGCTTCGCGAGCCTGACCGCTCCTTGGCCCGCCTGGCGCGTCACCTGATGCCGCGAGCAACGAAATGCCTGCCCGGCGGGTCGGGCGTCGGAGGCCGAGGCCGTTGCGGGCCAGATTCGGGCCACCGAACCGCCCTGCTTCGATCGTTGACCCGCTCGGCGGGGCGGGAGCTGCCAGCGCGCCCCGGACGACCTCGCCGCCCGTTCGGCTGCCTGGGGATAGGCCGGAAGTCCACTGGCGCGGGGCCCTGCCCGGGGGGAAACTCCTGTCCGCCCACTCGCACAGGAGTCGCCGTCGATGAGAGGCCGGGATCCGTACTGGGACATGGAGGGCCGCGGGGTACGCCGCGACCGCCGGACGCGGAAGATCCTGAAGATCCTCCTTCTGCTCGCGTTCCTGGTCCTGGCCGTGGTCGTCCTGCGCCCGATGGCCGTCAAGGCCCTGACTGCCTATCCCGACGTGGACGCCTGGATCTCGGCCTTCGTCGTCACCGTGTCGGACCCCTTCAAGATCGCCGGCGCAATCCTCCTCGGCGCCGCGGCCGCGACGGCGGTCATGTACTTCCGGCGGGTCAGGCGGGTGCGCGCGATCCGCCGCTGATCCCCGGCGCGGCAACGCGCCCATTCGCTATCCTCCGGGCGAGGAGGAGCGATGCGCACGCTGATCAGCAACGGCACGATCGTCACCGCCGACGGCTCATACGACGCGGACGTCCTCATCGACGGTGAGCGGATCGCCCAGCTGGGCGCCGGGCTCGCCGCCTCGGGCGTGACCGCGGACGAGAAGATCGACGCCAGGGGCAAGTGGGTGATCCCCGGCGCGATCGACGTCCACACCCACATGGAGCTTCCCTTCGGCGGGACGGCCGCCAAGGACACGTTCGAGACCGGGACGCGCGCCGCCGCGTTCGGGGGCACGACCTCGATCGTCGACTTCGCGGTCCAGTCGAAGGGCAAGTCGCTGCGCGAGGGGCTCGACGCGTGGCACGCCAAGGCCGAAGGCAACGCCGTCGCCGACTACGGCTTCCACATGATCATGAGCGACGTCAACGACGCGACGCTCAAGGAGATGGACAAGCTCGTCGCGGAGGGCGTGCCGGACTTCAAGCTCTTCACGGCCTATCCCGGAGTGTTCTACAGCGACGACGGCGCGATCTTCCGGGCAATGCAGCAGACCGGCAAGAACGGCGGCCTGATCATGATGCACGCCGAGAATGGGATGGCGATCGACATCGTGGCGGCCGACCTCGTGGCCGACGGCAAGACGGACCCGCTCTATCACGGCATCGCCCGCTACCCGATCTTCGAAGGCGAGGCGACGAACCGCGTGATCCGTCTCGCAGAGGCGGCCCAGGTGCCCGTCTACATCGTCCACCTCTCCGCGCGGGACGCCCTCAACGCCGTCCGCGACGCCCGCGACCGCGGCTCGCAGGCATTCGCCGAAACGTGCCCCCAGTACCTGTTCCTCTCGATCGACGACATGGGCAACGGCTTCGAGGGCGCGAAGTTCGTGTGCTCGCCACCGCTCCGCTCGGCCGACCACCAGGACGAGCTATGGACCGGTCTCATCAAGGACGATCTGCAGGTCGTGTCGACCGACCACTGCCCGTTCGACTTCAAGGGGCAAAAGGACCTCGGCAAGGGTGACTTCCGGAAGGTCCCGAACGGCCTGCCGGGGGTCGAGGACCGCGTCGACCTGCTTCACGACGGGGGCGTTGTCGGCGGGCGGATGACGCGCGAGCGGTGGGTCGAGGTGATCTCCACCGCGCCGGCGAAGCTGTTCGGGATGTATCCGAAGAAGGGTGCCGTAGCGGTGGGCTCCGACGCCGACCTCGTCGTCTACGACCCGGCGCGGAAGCGGAAGATCTCCGCGAAGACCCACCACATGAACGTCGACTACTCCTGTTACGAGGGCCGCACCGTTCAGGGGGCTTCGGATGTCGTTCTGTCGCGTGGCACGGTGATCGTCAAGGATGGGAAGTTCACCGGCAAGAAGGGCCACGGAGAGTTCGTGAAGCGCGGCACCGCGGACTTCGCGCGCCAGAGCTGAACGTCCGCGTCGGCGGAACGCCGCCGACCACGAAGGACTAGAATCCGACGGACCGATCCGCCGTGCGACCGGTGTTCCCCGTCCCGCCGCCAGAGCCTGGAGCCGCATGCCTCGCGACGTCCTGCTCATTCTCGTCCTCGTCGCCGTTCTTCTAAATCTCGCGCTCCTCGTCGCAGTGGGCATCCTCCGCGTGCGTCCGACGGAATCGCCGTCGCGCCGCCAACGACAGGCGATTCAGCACCGCGAGTCCGCGCGGTCGCCGGGCCGTCCGCCCGCGTACGTGCGCCGTCCCGCGGAGTGGGCGCCGACCGGCGTTCGGGCGGTGCCGGTGTTCGGGCCGTTCTACCGGGCGCGTCCGATTGCGCCACCGCTGGCGCCGCCCGATGCCCCCGAGTGGCAGGACGGGACGGAGGGCCGGGAGGTCTCGGCCGTGATGCTCGGTCCGGAACGTCCGTCAACCCTCACGGCACCCATCCCCACGATGACCTCAACGCTCGACGAGCCACCCGAGGCCACCGGGCAAGCCGAGCCGGCCGAGGCGCCCGCGAGCGCGAACGGCACCGAGCCCGGTGCAACGCGAGGCGAGCTCGCGAGCCGACGCGGCCGCCGGTTCGTCATGCCCCACAACGACGAGGACCGGGGCCGGACGGAGCGGGCGATCGAGGCGTTCCTCGGCGAGCCTGCACCGAGCGGTTCGAGCTCGACTCACCGGCTGAGGCGACGGGCCCGCCGCCAGAAACCGCCGGGCGAGCAAGCCGGTCCGCTTGTCCTTGTCGCGGCGCTCGGCGGCTTCGAGCAGTTGCGCCAGACCCTCGGACGGGAAGGCGCGGTGCGCTTCGCCGAGGCATACGGTGAGGCACTGCGGGCGACGCTCCGCTCCGGCGACCACGTGACCGACCTCGGGCAGGGCCGCCTCAGGCTCGTCGTCCACGCCGACGAGGAGGGCGCCCGCGCGCTCATGGAGCGGGCGCGTGCCGTGTGCGAACCGTGGCTCCGCCTCGCCCCGGTGCCCCTCGCCCTTCGAGTGCGGCCCATGCCGGAGGCAGGCCCCGCGGACGCTCGTCGCGACGGCCGATCAGGTGACGGCCGATCGGATGGCCAAACGCCATCGGGCGGGGCGGCGACTCGGGCCGCGGGACGCCCTGACGAGGCCGAGCGCCGGAGGCTGGCCGCCGGCTAGCGCGTGCGCGGGAAGCCCAGGTCGACCTTCGAGGTCCCCGGGTCGGGCCAGCGCGAGGTGACGACCTTCGCCCGGGTGTAGAAGTGGATGCCCTCGGGCCCATACATGTGGAGGTCGCCGAACAGCGAGCCCTTCCAGCCGCCGAACGAGTAGTAGGCGACCGGGACCGGGATCGGCACGTTGATCCCGACCATCCCGACCTCGGCCTCGAACTGGAATTGCCGAGCAGCGCCGCCGTCGCGGGTGAAGATCGCGGTCCCGTTGCCGTACGGGTTGTCGTTGACGAGCTGGACCGCCTCACGGTATGTCGGCACCCGCACGATCTCGAGGACCGGCCCGAAGATCTCGTTCTTGTACGAGTCCATCTCGGGCGTCACGTTGTCGAGGAGCGAGAGCCCAAGGAAGAATCCGTCGCCGCCGTACAGCGGGTGGTCCCGCCCGTCGGCCACGATCGATGCGCCCTGCGACTTCCCGCTCTCGATGTACGAGGCGACCTTGTCGCGGTGCTCGCGGGTCACGAGCGGGCCCATCTCCGAGCCGGCTTCCGCGCCGGGGCCCACCTGGATCTTCGGCAGCCGATCCTTGATCGCCGAAACGAGCGGGTCCGCTACGTCGCCGACGGCGACGACGACCGAGATCGCCATGCACCGCTCCCCCGCCGATCCGTAGGCCGCCGAGACGGCCGCGTCGGCGGCCATCTCGATGTCCGCGTCGGGCAGCACGACCATGTGGTTCTTCGCCCCACCGAGCGCCTGGACCCGCTTGCCGTGGCGCGTTCCGGTCTCGTAGATATGCCGCGCGACCGGCGTCGAGCCGACGAACGAGACCGCCTTGATGTCCGGGTGCGCGAGGATCGCGTCGACCGCGACCCTGTCGCCGTGAACGACGTTGAACACGCCTTCGGGGACGCCCGCCTCGCGGAGGAGCTCGGCCATGAAGATCGACGCCGAGGGGTCCTTCTCCGAGGGCTTGAGGATGAACGTGTTGCCACAGGCGATCGCGTTGGCGAACATCCACATCGGGACCATCGCCGGGAAGTTGAACGGGGTGATGCCCGCCACGACGCCGAGGGGCTGGCGGATCTGGTAGACGTCGACGCCGGTCGAGACCTGCTCGCTGAAACCGCCCTTGAGCAGGTTCGGAACGCCGGTCGCGAATTCGAGGTTCTCGAGGCCGCGGGCGACCTCACCGAGCGCGTCGGAGGTCACCTTGCCGTGCTCGGCGGTGAGGAGCGCGGCGATGTCCGCGCGGTGGATGTCAACCAGGTTGCGGATCTTGAAGAGGATGTCGGTCCGCTTCGACAGCGACGTCGCGCGCCAGGCCGGGAACGCCTCCCGGGCCGCTGAGACCGCCGCGTCCACCTCCTCGACAGAGGCGAAGTCGACGAGGCGCGCCACCGTACCCGTGGCCGGGTTGTAGACCGGTCCCGTCCGCCCGGAGGCTCCGGCCACGGGGCGCCCGCCGATCCAGTGGTTGACCCGCTCCGGCTCGGGCGTGCTGCCCGCCTTGGCGGCGCCCGGCTCCGCGACCTGCGTCATCGGTGACCTCATAGTTCGTCTGGTGATCCGGACCTCTCGCGGCCCGGACGTCTCACGATACTCCCGCGCGGCGAATCGGCGCCCCTGGGCAGGCGTCCCGCGAGGACGATCGCCACGCAGGTGCCGGCGATGGCGAGCGAGAGCAGCTGGTCGGCGCGCAGCGGTCCGAGGACCGGCGCGTCGCGCCAGGTCGCGGCGATCACGGTGCGCGCGAAGGCCCAGGCCGCCAGCACGGCCAGGAACAGCCGCCCGTCGCGGCGCGCGAACGCGCCCGAGGCGAGCAGGACGACCGCCCCGGCCAGGATGACGGCCGCCGCGGCCGCCTCGTAGAGCTGCGCGGGATGGGACGGCAACTCCGGCGCGAGCGACCCCCATGGCCCCGGCCCGAGGTAGGCCGTCGCCCACGACAGGTTCACGGGCATGCCCTGGCCGCTCCCCCCGAGCGCCATCGCGAGCTTGCCGACCGCGATCCCGACGAGCAGCGGCAGCGCGGCGACGTGGAACCAGCGGCCGACCGGCTCACCGAGGAGGCGCGCAGCCACACCGCCTGTCAGGGCTCCGCCGACGATCGCGAGGCCCAGCTGGAGGCTGCCCTGGCCCGGGTCGAGGATGGCGCCGGGATGCGCCCCGTAGTAGTCGAGGTGGAGCAGCCCATAGCCAAGACGGCCGCCGACCACGGCGCCCGGCACGGCCGCAAGGATGATGAACAGGAGGTCGTCCGCTCGCAGGGTGCCGCCCGGTGCGGACGCGCCGTCGTCGCCGGCGGGCGTCAGTGGCGCGAGACGGGCGGCAATGAGAATGGCGCCGAGAACCCCGGCGGCCAGCACGAGCGACTCGATTCGGACGAGCCGGTCGCCCAGGCGAACGAGGGGGTCGAACGCGAGCGTGATGACGGCGTTCGGCACGGTGCCAGCAGTGTACCGAAGCGGGTTGCGCTAGGATCGGCTGCGTGTCGCTCTCCTGCGCATCCTGCGGCTGGACATAGGGGTCATGGTGCGACGATTGGTGTTGCCGGCGATGATCCTGATGGCCATCGGTGCCTGTGCAGGCTCCGACGGCGAGAGTGAGCCACCAACCGCGAGTGCGCCCGGTTCGGCCATGCCCTCGGCCCAGTCCGGGGTGCAGCTCCCGGCCCGGATCCTCGACCCGATCGTGGCCGACGCCGCGACGCGCGCCGGCGTCGATCCGGCGGACGTGACGGTCGTCAGCGCAGAGCCGCGCACGTGGGGTGACAGCTCGCTGGGCTGTCCGCGGCCGGGCATGTACTACACGCAGGTGCAGGTGGACGGCTACCAGGTGATCGTGTCCGCGGGCGGTGCCGAGTACGACTACCGTGCGGGATCCGGCGGCCGTTTCTTGGTCTGCGAGGGCGCCAAACCGTCCCTCTGAGCCACGAAGAATCGCGAAGGCCCGCCGATGGCGGGCCTTCGCCTTTCTATTGATGCGACGGGGGCGGCGACACCGCCCCGGGATCAGCGGTTCAGGATGACGACGGTCGTCCCGATCCGCGTCGCGGTCTGGTCGACGTACTCGACGGTTCCGCGGTATTGCGTGCCCGGTCCCGTGATCCCGGCGTAGGTCGCCGTGATCGGGACGGTGTCCCCGATCGTCACCGCGAACGGGTCGCCGGTCCCAGCTCGCGCGGCAAGAGTCGGCGGGTCAACGGGGCCGGTCGGGAGGGTCCACTCGTGGAGCGTGAAGGCGGAGCCATCGCCGCCGGCGGTCCCCCAGCCGTGGACGACGACCCGGTAACGTCGGACAGTTCCATTGCTGTTCAGCGCGAGCGGGCGCAGGAGCTCGACGGTCTCGTTGGAGTCGCCGCCGCCGCTCACCCGGATGAGCTCACCCGGGAAGGCGAAGTTGTTGTCGCCGTTCAGGTCGGCGAACAGGTAGAGATCGAGGTCGGCCCCCGTCTCGGTCGTCGAGTTCATCAACGCCGCCGTGTAGAGCTTGCCTGGAGCAGCGAGCGTGAAGTCCTTGACGTAGACGCCGCTCGTGAACGGCCCGGTCGAGATGTCCTGGTCGGGATCCTGGGCCACGAAGGCCGGCGTCGGGGCGTCGGCGACGAGGCCGAAGCCCTGCGCGTCGAGCGTGCCCGTATAACCCGCCTGGACGTTCCAGTTGAGCGTGCCCGAGTCGGCCGCCGCCGTGGCGACGAACGTCGTCGGAGCCGACAATGTGACCGGGCGAACGGCGGCCGGCAGCCGGACCGTTCGGCCGTCACCCGCTGTCCATACGATCGCGCCGAACGTCCAGGCGTTGAGCGCAGCGGTCGTCCGGGTGAACCGGACGTTCCACGCCTGGCTCGCACCGGGCGCGATCGTGAAGCTCGCTGGGAGCTCGCTGACGGCGATGCCGGCCAGGCCCTCGACGCTCGAAGTCCAGGTCATCGACGAGGGGTCGACGCTGGTCGCGGTCCGGACGACCGACTGCGAGCCGGCAAGCGCGGCAATGCCGATCGAAGGCTCGTTGAGGTCGCTTGGGTCGACCGGCGACACGCCGCCGAAGCAGCCATTGCCGTTCCCGCAGAGGAACTCCAGGTAGTCGAAGAAGTCGGCCTTGAACGTCAGGCCGGCGTTTACCGCGCTGTTCGGGTTGACGCGGCCGCCGCCCATGTCGAACGGATCGGCGGGGGTCGTGCCGTTCTCCTTCTTGACGGCCGTCTTGCCGGTGACGACCAGCGCCGACTTGATCTGCTCCGGAGTCCACGTCGGATGGGCGTGGTGGAGGAGCGCTCCGAGCCCGGCGACGTGGGGCGCCGACATCGAGGTGCCGGCGATTGCCTGGAAGAGCTGTCCCGGTAGCCCGAGGGGGCCTGTCGGGCTTGCGCCGGCGAGGATCTGGACCCCTGGCGCGGTGACGTCGGGCTTGATGATGTCGGGCGCGGCCCGATCCATGCCCCGCGAGCTGAAGGCTGCCATGACGTCGCCGGTCGCGGGCGTGTCAGTGGCCCTGCCCCTCGTCAGGCTGGCCATCTCACCCGTGTTGGCTGCGATGAAGGTCTTGACCGCCGAGCCGTTCGTGAGGTTGACGTGGACGGTCGGGACGTAGTGGTTGTCGGTGTTGAGCTCCTGCGCGTCCGACGGGTTGTAGAGGATCATCCCGACGCCACCCGCGCGGGCGACTTCCTGGGACTTCTGGACGCGGGCGTTGACGCCGCGCAGGCAGAGCACGATCTTGCCGTTGACCTGGGCGGGGTCGAGGGAGCCGCCAAGGCAAAGCTCGGCATCGGCCGCCGTCTGTCCGGCCGCCGGGACGTTCTTCGCATCGACGAGCCCCGCGGGACCGACCGCGTTGGTCACGGAGGCACCGGTGACCGCCAGGGTCGCCCCGCCGTCCGCGGTCAGGTTGGCGGTAGCCAGGAACGAGCGGTCCTGCTGGCTCGCGCCCACCGTCGTGACCCACGGCACCGATGCCGGGGAGCCGACCGTATTCGCGTCCGGGCCGGCGTTGCCGGCCGAGACCGAGGCGAAGACGCCGGCGTCGGCGGCGAACAGGAAGCTGATCTCGTCGTCGGTCAGGATGACCGAGCTGTCCGAACCGATCGAGTAGTTGATGACGTCGACACCGTCGGCGACGGCCTGGTCGATCGCGGCAACGAGGTCCGCACCGGCGCATCCGCCGTTGCCCTGATCGTCGGAGTTCCAGCAGGCCTTGTACATCGCGACCCAGGCTCGCGGCGCGATGCCCGAGATCACCCCGACGCCGAGGTCGTTGCCGGCGATCGAGGGATTGATGTTCGCGTTGCCTGCCGCGGTGCTCGTGGTGTGGGTGCCGTGACCGTCGCCGTCTCGGGGCGAGATGTAGTCACCTTCCCAGACCTGGCTGGCCCCGAAACCGGCAACGTAGAAGCGGGCACCAATGAGCTTCTTGTTGCACATCTTCGCGGTGAACGCTTCGCCGGCTTGGCACGTTCCGCGCCAGTCCTTGGGCTTGCTGTAGACGACACGGCTGTGTCCTGCCTTGTTCAGGGCGCGGTCCGAGAAGCTGGGATGCTCGGGCCAGATGCCGGTATCGATGACACCGACGATCACGCCATCGCCGGCGCGGCCCTGGCCGCCGAGCTGGTTCCACAGACCTGTGCCGGGAGTGGTCAGCCCGAGAAACTCGGGGCTGTTGTCCGTCTGGATCTTGCGCATCTCGGACACGCGAACGGAGAAGACGCCCGGCGTGGCGCGCAGGAGCTCCGCCTCGCGACCGGTCAACCGGGTCGCGAAGCCCGGGAAGCTGTAACGGTAGTTGTAGAGCGCCTTGTGGGTCTTCTTGGTCTTGGCACTGAGGCGAGCCAGGACCTTGCCCTGCTCCGCATTGAGGAACGCGATGTACTTCTGCACCGCGGGGGAGGCCGTCTTGATGTGCCCTTTGCCGCGCGGGCTGGTCGCCGGGTGACCGGCGATCCCGCCGCGATAGCTCGAGACGGGCATCCTGTTGAGGCGAACGATGTACAGCGCCACGTCGTTCTTGGCGTTGATCCGGGCGAGCTCCGCGCTCGATACCGGATCGAGATCCGGGTCGGCGGCCACGGCGGCCGACGGCAGCATGCCCGCGACGAGCAGCAACGTTGCCCCGAGGGCAGTAAGGAACCTCCGGTTCATGATCCTCCCTGCAGGCCGAAGCCTGACTCCTCCACAGCCAGGGAGCCGGCGACCCGCACGCGCCCCTCCAGGGCGCGCGGCATCCCGATGGTCGACCCCCTGACACCAGCGCCGGCCCTCTCGTGCCCCTGCGCGTTCGTATGACGGACGGTACTCCCGCGCGGTCCGACGGGTCAATGCGCGCCATACCCAGGATGAAACGAAATGGTTCACAGGCGGTGTCGGGTGGCACCACTCGTGTTGCTTTGCGGCAACCGCGTGAGGTCAGCCGAGCTTTTCGACGAGCTCCTTCACGGCCGCCGCCGACGCGTCGAACGCCGCCTGCTCCTCGGCCGTCAGCTTGATCTCGAGGACGCGCTCCATGCCGCCCGCACCCAGGATCACCGGCACCCCGACGAACAGCCCGTCGACGCCGAACTCGCCGCGCAGCAGCACGGCGCACGGCAGGACGCGCTTGCGGTCGAGAAGGATGGCCTCGACCATCTCGAAGGCCGATGCGGCCGGCGCATAGAACGCCGAACCGGTCTTGAGCAGCGCAACGATCTCCGCCCCGCCGTTGGCCGTCCGCTCGGTCAGCGCCCGGACCCGATCCGCGGGCAGGAGCTCCGTGATCGGGACGCCGGCGACGGTGGAGTAGCGCGGCAGCGGCACCATCGTGTCGCCGTGTCCCCCGAGCACGAACGCCTGGGTGTCTTCGACGCTGACCCCGAGCTCCTGGGCGATGAACGTCCGGAACCGGGCCGAGTCGAGGACGCCGGCCATCCCGAGCACGCGCTCCCTCGGGAAGCGCGAGGCATCCATCGCGACGTGGCACATCGCGTCGAGGGGGTTCGTGACGACGATGAGGATCGCGTCCGGGGAGTGCTTCGCCGCCTGCTCGACGACGGATCGGACGATCCCGGCGTTCTTCGTCAGGAGGTCGTCGCGGCTCATCCCCGGCTGCCGGGCCAACCCTGACGTGACGACCACGATGTCTGAGCCGGCCGTGTCCGCGTAGTCGTTCGTCCCGGTTACGCGCGCATCGTGGCCGACCACCGGCGCCGCCTCCGCGAGGTCGAGCCCCTTGCCCTGCGGCAGGCCCTCGACGATATCGACGAGGACGACGTCGGCGATGCCGGCCTCGGCGATCCGCTGGGCGGTCGTCGCCCCGACGTTGCCGGCGCCAATGACTGTGACCTTGTTCCGAGGCATGGACGTCGGCTCCTCTTCGTGGCCTGGACGTGTCCGACAATCGTCCGAACATTCTAGGGTTGGCGTAGCCGCTCACCGTCTGTCGCCGTCTCGCCGGCGGTTGGCGCTAACCGAAGGGCCACAATGTACTCACGCCACCATACGACCGCTCCGAGCGCAACCGCGACGCCGATCCAGGCGGCGCACAACGCCGGATCGCGGGTCATCGCGCCGACCACGGCCCCGATGATCCCGATCGCCGAGGCCAGGATCCGGGCCCGCATGCTGCGACCCGCAGCTGCGAGCGCCCGGAGGCCCACGAGGGCGCCGAGGCTGACGGCAGCGCTCGCCATCACGAGCGTTTGGCCGGGGATCGTCGGTCGGGCGTCGTCCCATGTCTGCCCAAGCAGGGCCCGGCCGATCTCGTCGGGCAGCAGGTACAGGGCTATCCCGAATCCCACGGAGATCAATGCGAGGGCTGCGGCGAGCGCGATCGTCCGACGGCGGAGCGTGGCGACGGACTGCCGGGCGGCCCGGACCGCGTCGGGGACGAGGGTGAGCTGAAGGCCGTACGTCAATGGGTGAAGCGCGCCGAGAAGGACTTGTCCTCCTCGCAAGGCGCCAACCAGGCTCAGGTCGGCGATAGCTGCGACGAGAACGAGGCGGATCTGGGCCGCACCGCTGAGCACGACGAACTCGACGAGGTAGCGCGGCGCGATGTCGCGATGCTCATCGAGCCAGGCCCGGAACCGGAACGGCGCGGGTACCAAGCGAGCCTGCGCCAGTCCTACGAGCGCCGCGCCGGTCCCGGAGATGCCCCACGCGAGGATGTACGGCCACGGGCCGGGCTCGCCCATTGCCTGAGCAGCCAGGAGCGAAGGGACGAGCAGGATCGCCCAGGCCAGATCGTTGGCGAAGGCACTCCTCGGGAGCCCTGCGGCGAAGAATGCGAACCGCCAGGCATCCTGAACAAGCAACCCGGGCAGGGTCAGTCCGAGCGCCACCAATGCGAGCCCTACGATGCCACTGAGTCCGACGCCGACCGCAACGCACACCGCCCCGGCCGCGAGTCCGATGACTAGCGAGCTCCCCAATGCGGAGGCGGCGGCCGGGCGCCAGGCCGCTCGGCTCGACCCGCTGTAGCGGACCGTAAGTGGTTCCGTCGTCAGGGCGCGCGACGCGTTCACCGCGATGAGGTAGACAGCAAAGGCGATCCCGGTAGCCCCGAACTCGAAGAGGTCGAGCCGCTGCGCGAGGACGACCGCAAGCGCGAAGTTCGTGAGGCTCGAGAGGGCCTGGTCAAGGATCCCCCAGCCCGCCCGCCGGACTGCCGGGGCGCGTGCGGGCCGAGGCTCCGCCACTGTCGACGAGCCAGCGTCCCCGTTCACCCTTCTGGATGTCGGAGCTCGCGGAGCAAGCGCCGCCGGATCGCCAAGCCCGGCGCCTTGTCGCGTCCGGGGAGGAGGTGTTGGTGGCTCGTCTGCAGGTAGTCGGGCAGGAAGTCGCGGGCGGACGAGATCGCGAGGCCGGCGCCGTCAGCGTAGGCGGCAAACGGCCGGGCCGTGGGTCCCGCCCCGAGAAGCGCTGCAAGCAACTCCCTAGTGCGCGGGCGGCCGAGCAGCACGGAAGCCTGGACGATGTAGTGGAAGACATCGCGGAATGGGAGGGCATCGAGCCGCCCGTCCGCCCAGTCGATGAGCGCCCAGCCATCCCCGGTCCGAAGCAGGTTCCAGGGTGCGAAATCACCGTGCGCGAAGCCGCGGCCGTCGTCGCCGGTCACGCCGGCGCGGTACAGGCTGCCCATCGCCCACGCGACCTCTTCGGGAAGTCGCCAGGCGGACCACCGCGCTCGCCAGATGACCGGCTCGAAGAGGAGGTACCCGTCCCCCTGCGCGACGATAGCTGGCGACGAGAGCGGGGGCCGGAGGTGAGGGGAGAGAGCGCGGGCCATGCTCGCCTCATGCTCCAAGCGCGCCTGCCCGGGATCGTCGGTCGCCAATTTCGCGAGCGCGAGCCACTTCCCGTCCGGGCCGAGGCAAACGGCGGTCGAGCGGGTTGGCTGACGGGTGGCTCGAACGGCGTACGTGCTGCTCGGCGGGAGGATCTCGTCGAGCAGGCCGAGCTCGGCCGGACGGTTCCCGGGTGGAAGCAGCGCGGCAGCGCCAAGCGCGGCCAAAGGTCGCGCGAGCGCCGAGGCGACGTAACCAAACCTCGTGACCGGATGGTAGGTGCGGAGGCCTGCCGTCGCGGCGCGCCGGGGTGTCCGCGGGATGATAATGCGGCTCCGCAGCGGTTTCGGCGGGAGGTGCACCCAGGCTCGTTGGTCGGACGGGCGTGATTCCCCCGATCGCTCGAGGCGAGTCTCGAGCCGCTTCATCACGCTCTCGACGAGGTCCGCGACGGGCAGTGAGGCATCGAGATGTATGACGCGCGCGGACGGCGGGAGGACGGTCCGCGCCATCTGAATCTGGCGCCCGATCTCCTCCAGGGGTAGCTCGGGCTTACGGGCGAACAGGATCGCGGGCGGACCGTCAAGCAGGACCGTCAAGTCCGGCTCCGGAATCAGCCGACCGAGCTGGCGGGCCAGCCGGCCGGGCAAGAGGCGGTAGCGGCGAGGATCGATGACAAGATCCCACCAGCCGCGCTCTACGATGACCCACGAGCCATGCCGGAGGAGGCGGGGAATCGTGAAGCGCCAAGCCAGCAGGAAGTCGAGGAACAGGTAGAGCAGTTTGGCCAACGCGACGGGGCCGCGGTGCGCGGGTGCCGCATGCGGCTCGGTTACCGGGCCGGCGCTGCCCGATCGGCGCGGCAGGACGGGCGGGCTAAGGTGCGCCCGAACGACCGGTCCCGACGTCTCGAGCCGTGCCTCCAGGGCGTCCGCGAGCGTGGTCTTGCCAGCTCCGTCCGGGCCGACGATGACGACCGCGCAACCGCGGCGCGGGTCATCGGTCACGACGCAGGACGGCTGCCTTCGGAAGGGAGGAGCGACATCCCGGCGTGGGATGCCCTCACGTCTGCCAGCCAGGCCGTTGGATCGTCTGGAAGCCGGCGGCGATGGCGTCGCGACAGGCGGAAGTACGGGCATTGGTTGATCACGCGCTTGCGAAACTGGAGCTGACGAATCATCAAGTCAGGCCGCGACAGCCCGCGCACGATGCACCAAAGCTCGATCAATGCGAGCTCTCGACGTGGCCACCGCCCCGCCATGACCTGCCCGATCGCACGCCGGAGCAGCGGCGCCGCCGGTCCGACGACACGGGTGGCTTGTGACGCGCCGGCCGGATCCGTCCGCAGGAGGTCGAGCACACCCTTGCGCTGGAGGCCGTCCTCGTTGCGCCGGGCACCCCAGAACATCCCGTTCCAGAGGAGCTTGAGTACACCCTCCGCACCAGGGCGTACGCGGCGGAAGCCGAGCGGGTCGAGCTCGGCGAAGCCGAGCGCATCGTCGACGGTGACGTGGGCCGATCCACGAAACGTCCGGTACGACTCGACGTCGAGAACGAGCAGATACGGGCTATCCGGGTCGATCGCAATAAAAAACGCGCCCCGCCAGAGGTGCCGGCAGACGGTCACCACGGGCAGATCGCGCTCCGCGGCCCAGGCGCGGAACTCGCGCTCGATCAGCGGCCAGTCTTCCGGCGGAGCGAAACAGTCGACGTCGCCTACGCCACTCAGGGCCGCGCCCGCATTCTTGAGGACCACCCAACGCGGAACGCGATCGGTCAGACGCCGAAGCAGGGGCAGCCAGAGTGCGGCGCGATGGTCGGTCGGCGCGCTCTCCTCGTCGGCTCGGTCGGTCATGATGGGCGTCCGATCCTCGGAGACTGGGCACACCGGGTCAACCGCGGCCATCCCGTGGAAACAGGACAAACCAGCTTACGTGACGTAACGGAAGGCTAACACAGCGAACTTCCTTGGGGCTCGAAACCGGCAACGATCAAAGGCCGCCGGTCCGCGTATGCTTCGGGCGTCGAGCAAGGGAGCCAAACCACTTGGGGACATCGGCTGAGACTCGGGCAGAGCGCACATATCCCATCGGGGTCGTCGCCGCAAAGCTGAGGCTGTCGCTCCGAACGCTCCGCTATTGGGAGGAGGTCGGGCTCGTTACGCCGACCGGCCGGAGCGGAGGCGGTTCCAGGCTCTACACCGATGCCGACATCGAGCGACTGGCGTTTGTCCGGGCGATGAAGCCGATCGACTTCAGCATCGAGGAATTGAAGGACGTCCTCTCCACGTACGACGCGCTTCGCCTCGGTTCAAAGGACCCCGCGGTGCGGGAAAAGGCGGCGCAATACTCCGCCCGGATCCGGGATCGCTGCCTGACCCTGGAGTCGAGGATCGTTGACGCCACGGCCACCTCGAACGATCTCGACCGGCTTGTGGCCGCGCCCGCGGCCCGCTGACCCCGTCGGAGCTAGTGCGGCCCGGTCGACAGATGCCGCATGGGCAGTTGACGTTTGTCGATAGGCGGAGGGCTCTCCGCTCGCGACCTAAGGCCGCCAACTCATCGTCAGGAGTCACCATCATGGCCACCAGCGCGCCCGTCGCGACGCTTCTCTTCCTGGCGCCCTCACCACCGTCCTGAGCTTCTTCGTCGCCGGGAACATCCAGATCGTGATCATCGGCCTCATCGCCGTGTTCGGCGCGGGCCTGCTCCAGGTCCTCGGGGCCCGGCGGGCCTAGGGCTCGTCGGTCACGCGGGGGCCGGCCGCGGCAACCTCCGGGGCAACACCGGCCGCGTAGGCGGCGAAGTTCTCGGCGAACATCGCGGCCAGCCGCCGCGCGGTCCGGTCATACGCGTCAGGGTCCGTCCAGGTCGAGCGCGGCTGGAGAAGCTCGGTCGGGACGCCCGGACAGGCCGTCGGGACCTCGATGCCGAAGACCGGGTCCATCGTCGTGGGCACCTTGTCGAGGTCCCCGCCGAGGGCCGCCCGAACCATCGCCCGAGTGTGGGCGATGTTCATCCGCTCGCCCGTCCCGTACGGGCCACCGGTCCAGCCGGTGTTCACGAGCCAGACGGGCGCCGCGTGCTGATCCAGCCGTTCGGCGAGCATCCGTGCGTATTCGCCGGGGTGGCGCGGCAAGAATGGCGCGCCGAAGCCCGCAGAGAACGTCGCCTTCGGCTCCTTCACACCGATCTCCGTGCCGGCCAGCTTGGCCGTGTAGCCGCTGATGAAGTGGTATTGGGCCTGGGCGGGGGTCAGCCTCGAGATCGGCGGCAGGACCCCGAACGCGTCGGCCGTCAGGAAGACGACGTTGCGCGGCTGGCCCGCGAGGCCGGTGTCGGACGCGTTGCCGATGAAGTCGAGGGGGTAGGCCCCGCGGGTGTTCTCGGTGATCCGGTCGGAGTCGAGGTCGAGCTCCCGGGTGACGGGGTCGAGGTCGACGTTCTCGAGGACGGTCCCGAAGCGCCGCGTCGTCGCGAAGATGTCCGGTTCATACATCGGCGAGAGGTGGATCGTCTTCGCGTAGCAGCCGCCCTCGAAGTTGAACACGCCGTCATCGCCCCAGCCGTGCTCGTCGTCGCCGATCAGAACGCGGAGCGGGTCGGCGGAGAGGGTCGTCTTGCCGGTCCCCGACAGGCCGAAGAACACCGCCGCGTCGTCCGCCTCGCCGACGTTCACGGCTGAGTGCATCGGCAGGACGCCCTCATCCGGCAGGAGGTAGTTCATGACGGTGAAGGCGGACTTCTTGATCTCGCCGGCGTACTCGGTGCCGACGATGATCACCTCCATCCGCTCGAGGTGGACAAGGATCGCCGTCTCCGAGCGGGTCCCCTCGGTCGCCGGGTCCGCCTTGAACGAGGGGACGTCGATGATCGTGAAGTTCGGCCGGAAGCCGGCGAGGTCGGCGAGGGGCGGCCGGCGGAAGAGGTTGCGGGCGAAGATGCTCGCCCAGGCCGTCTCTGTGTAGACGCGGAGTGAGCGGCGGTGGGCGGGGTGGGCCCCGATGTAGCAGTCCTGGGCGTACAGGTCCCTGGTCGCCACGTACTCGACGAGACGCGCCCGGAGCCGGTCGTAATGCTCCTGGCTGATCGGGCGGTTCACGTCGCCCCACCAGATCTTCGACTCCGAGGACGGCTCCCGAACGAGGAACTTGTCCTGCGGTGAGCGCCCGGTGTGCCGCCCGGTCCGCACGACGAGCGGTCCTTCCGCCGCGACGATCCCCTCTCCGGCGCGGATTGCGTCCTCGTACAGCTCGGCGGTCGAGAGGTTCGCGCGCAGGGTCCGGCCAAGGGACGCGGTTTTGGTGAGGGGTCGGGTGGTGGACATGGACTCGAGCTCCTGGACGCGGGCGATCACGAGATCGACCGGCCGCGCGTGCCTCGCGCGCCCTCGCGGGCGAGCGGGGAGTCGGCTTCCACAGTCCGGACGATCTTAGCGCCTGGCGTACTCGCCTGTCGTGGTCCGATCGTCCGGGGCATTGCGAAACGGTTGCGCCGTGGGCGGCTCGCCGCGACCATTCCCGAGATTGCGGGGCCGCCAACCCGCGAAGGAGGCTCCCACGAGCAACACCCCCAAACGCCCGATTCCCGCACGAATCGGGCCAAACCGGTACCGATGGCCGTTGCTAAATGGGACCTTGGTTCAGGTCCCTGGCGGGCCGCCTCGGGTAGGTTCAGAGGTGGGTACGGCCGGCGACTGAAGCCCGCCCGCGCTCCCTCAGGGGCGCGTGGCCGAACCCGATCCAACGGAGGTCAACCGGTTGCCAGAAACGAAGACGATCCTCACCCGACGCCTCGTGGCACCTGCTCTCATCGCCATCGCTCTCGCGTTCCCGGTGGGTATCGCCGCCAACACGACTGAACAGATCGCCGAGACCGGCGGGATGACGCTCCCGATCCTGGGCGCGTCGCTGACCGTCGAGATCAAGCTCGACGCCGTCGGCCATATCTCGGAGGTCAACTTCACCCCCGCGGGGACCCTGACCGAGACCAGGTCCAGCGACCACAAGGTCACGTTCGCCAACGCGGACGGCACGACCAGGGTCGACGTCAAGGCCAACGGGCACAAGCTGTCGGTCAAGGCCAAGACCGGCTCGCTCGACGATCTCGTGGGCGACCACGTCTGGTCGGCGGCCGTGTTCGGCCCCGGCACCGAGTCGACCGTCCCGTACTCGATCACCAACAACGCCGGCAAGCCGGGCCTCGTCATCGGCGTACCGGGCGTGCCCGCCGGGGTGACCGCCACGGTTTCGGCGATCAAGACCAGCGGCAACAACGTGTCCGGCAAGGTCACGTTCGAGTCGGACGGCTACGTGAAGACGCTGTCGATCTGGGTCCACGTCGACCAGGGCGGCGGCAAGGCCATGCTGAAGGTCGTCCTCAGCGGCAAGGACAAGCAGAAGCTGACCGGCACCCTCGCGGAGCTGGTCGGCGCCCGGACGTGGTCGACGCAGCTGTGCGACGAGTCGACGGCCACCGTGAACTACACGGTCAACGCCGACGGCACCGTCACCTTCGTCTCCGCGGTCCCGACGACCGTCTCGGTCAAGACCAAGGGGAAGGGCTTCACGGCCACATTCGATGGCACGAAGGTCCGGGTGTCGGTCTCCCTCAAGGTCGAGGGCACCTCGGCCGAGCTCAAGGTCGACGGCAAGACCGGCAAGTGCAAGGCCGACAAGGCCGACAAGGCCAAGAAGGCGAAGTCCGAGCGCAAGGCGAAGCCGGCCAAGTCCCGCGAGGACGAAGGCTGAGCTTCCACTCGCGTGGGCCGATCCGGCCCACGAAGCTTGATCACTCGCAGCGGCGTCGCGCAATGCGCGGCGCCGCTGCCCTGTTCCTCGTCGCGCTGCTCGCGGCCTGCCAGCCGACGCCGAGTGGGACCTCGGTCCCGGCCTCGCCGAGTAGCACCTCCCCCGCCCAGGGCCGGCTGACGACGGCCCTACAGGCCCTCGTCCCGGGCTATACCTTCGAGGCAAATGTGACCCTCGCCGGGAGCGTGGCCACCCGTGCCACCGGCCGCTGGGTCAACGGCGCCGGCGAATTCGTGATCGCGGCCCAAAACGCCGAGCTGACCTACCGCACCGTGCCGCCCCAGGCGTGGGTGCGCGACGACCAGTCCGGGTGGATCGAGCTCGACTCCGGGTCGCCGCTCGGCAACCCGATCGACGCGCTCCTCAAGCCAACGACCCTGGAAACGGTCGGGGAGCAGGGCGGGATGCTCAATCTCCGTGGCACGTACCCCGCAGCCGCGCTCGGGCTGTCGGGGGACCCGGTGACGGTCGATCTGGCACTTGGCGCAGACGGCTCAGTGGTCGCGTCGTACCGGACCCCGACACCGGCCGGCGAAGCGGTCTCCGAAACACGAATGACGCCGGCCTCGAACCTGGAGCCGGTCACCGCCCCGACCGCCGGCTAGGTCACGCTCCGTCGAGGGCCTGCTCGAGGTCAGCCACGAGGTCGTCGGCGGCCTCGATCCCGACCGACAGGCGGACGAGCGCCGCCTCGACCTCGAGCGGCGAATCCGCCACCGACAGGTGGGTCATGACCGCCGGCATCTCGATGAGCGACTCGACCCCACCGAGGGACTCGGCCAGGGTGAACAGCCGGGTTGACTCGCAGATCGCCTTCGCCCTCGCCTCGGCGCTCCGGTCGTGGCGCCCGCCGGCCCGCGGGACGAAGGAGATCATCCCACCGCCGGCCCGCATCTGGCGGGCCGCCAGCGCTGCCTGGGGGTGAGCGTGGGGCCCGTCCGCGAGACCCGGGTAGCGGACGAGGGCAACGTCGTCGCGGCCGGCCAGCCAGCTGGCGACGATGGACGCGTTCGCGGCGTGGCGTTCGACCCGCAGGTGGAGGGTGCGGATCCCCCGCAGGACGAGGAAGCAGTCGAGCGGGCCGGGCACTCCGCCCATCGCGTTCTGGAGGAACCGGAGCCGCTCGGCGACCGCGTCGTCGCTCGTGACGGCGACCCCGGTCACCGTGTCCGAGTGGCCCGCCAGGTACTTCGTCGCCGAGTGGAAGACGATGTCCGCCCCCAGCTCCAGGGGGCGCTGAAGCGCCGGTGAGGCGAACGTGTTGTCGACCACGATCAACGACCGTGGCTCGCCTGATTCTGTCGCCCGCCGCTGGACGACCTCCGCCGCCGCCGCGATGTCGACGAGCTTCAGGTACGGGTTCGTCGGGGTCTCGAACCAGACGAGCCGGGTGCGCTCGTTGAGCGACTCCCAGAGCGCGTCCGGACCCGCGTCGAGGTCGACGTAGCGGGCGTCGACGCCGCTCGCCCGGTGGACGCGCTCGAAGTAGCGGTACGTCCCGCCGTACACGTCGTCGCCGACGACGATCTCCTGGCCCGACCCGGCGAGCTGGGCAATCGCCGCAGTCGCCGCCGAGCCGCTCGCAAACGCGATCCCGTGGCGAGCGCCCTCGAGCGCCGCCACGGCACGCTCCAGCCGCTCACGGGTCGGGTTCTGGGAGCGGGCGTACTCGTAGCCGCGCCGAGGCCGGCCGACCCCGTCCTGGGCGTACGTGGAGGTCTGGTAGATCGGCGGGGCCACGGCCCCGGTCAGCTCGTCCGGCTCGGCCCCCGCGTGGACGGCGATCGTGTCGAAGGCGAGGTCGTCCTGCATCGGCTCATCATGCACCGCGCGCCGGCGTCGCTGGGACTCAGCCGGAGCGGCGGCCCCGGTGGGTGAGGTACTCGAGCAGGTCAAGCTTCGTGACGATGCCGGCCGGCCGTTCGCCGCGGATGGCGACGAGCGCCTGGGCGCCTCCTGACAGCAGGGCGAACGCGTCGTCGAGCGTGGCCGAAGCCTCGACGAGCGGCAGCGGCGGGTCCATCACCTCACCCACCGTTCGCTCGACCACCGAGGGGTCGCGAAAGGCTCGGTCGAGGAGGCCCTTCTCGGTGATCGACCCGACGATGCCGACGACCGCGTTCCCCTCCACGTCCTCGGACACCGGGAGCTGGCTGATGCCGTACTCCTGGAGGAGCGCGATCGCGTCGCCCACCCGCTGTCGGGTGCGGGCGAGGACGAGGTCGGGCAGGTCGTCGTGGTGGTGGTCGCCGGCGAGCAGCTCGCCGATCCGGACGACGGCGCCGGTCGTTGGGAGCAGCCCGTTCACCCGCATCCATTCGTCGTTGTAGAGCTTCGAGAGGTAGTTCCGGCCACCGTCCGGGAGGAGGACAACGAAGACGGCCTCTCGAGCGGCGTCGGGTTCGGCGGCCATGAGCGCCCGCGCCTCGTCCAGGGCTGCCACGAGGGCGGTGCCGCATGACTCGCCGGCGAGGATTCCCTCCTCGCGGGTGATCCGGCGGGCCATCGCGAACGCGTCCCTGTCGGAGACGCGGACCCAGCGATCGACGGTCGCGGGATCGAACGTCCCCGGGAAGAAGTCCTCGCCAACGCCCTCCGTGAGATACGGGCGCGCCGTGTCACCGGACAGGACGCTCCCCTCAGGGTCGGCACCGACGACGCGGATCGCGGGATTCTGGGTCTTCAGGTGGTGGGCGATCCCCGACACCGTGCCGCCGGTCCCGACGCTCGCGACCAGGTGGGTGATGCGGCCGCCAGTCTGCTCCCAGATCTCCGGTCCCGTGGTCCGCTCGTGGGCCTTCGGGTTCTCGTCGTTCCAGTACTGGTCCGGCTTGAACGCGCCGGGAATGTCGCGAGCGAGGCGCGCGGCAACCGAGTAGTACGACTGCGGCGACTCCGGGGCGACGTTCGTGGGGCAGAGGACCACCTCCGCCCCATAGGCGCGCAGGAGGGCTTGCTTCTCGGCCGATTGCTTGTCGGCCATGACGAAGATGCAGCGGTAGCCCTTGAGCGCGGCGGCAATCGCCAGGCCGTGCCCGGTGTTCCCCGAGGTGGGCTCGATGATCGTCCCGCCGGGCTTGAGCTTCCCGTCGCGCTCCGCCGCCTCGATCATCGGCAGGCCGATCCGATCCTTGACCGACCCGCCCGGGTTGAGCATCTCGAGCTTGGCGAGGATGAGTGGCTGGGCGTCCAGCGGGCCAAGATCGCGCGGGATCCGGGTGAGCTGGACGAGGGGTGTGCGGCCGACGAGCTCGAGGATCGATCCGGCGTAGTCCATCCGGGCCGAGTATAGGTGCGGCCCCCACTCCGGCAGGCAGAGGCCCCGCCGGAGCGGGGCCTCTGCGATACCTACCGCGCGGCGCGGTCAGTCCGGGACGTTGGCATGGACGCCGCGGCCCACGTGGCGGCCCGCGTCCGCGTCGAGCTTGAGCGGCGCGGGGGCGGCTGCGTTGGCCCAGTCGTCCCGCGGGATCCGGATTCCGGAACCGGCGTTCGTGCCGGCGCCCGAGCCCAGGCCGAGCGACGGCACGAGGCTGGCGGCGATGAGGGCGGCCATGAGGATGGCGACCGCGGCGAACGCGGTGATCCCGGCCTTCAGCTGGTAAGTGCGGAGTGGCTGCGTCGCCTGCATCTCGAGGCTCCTTCCGTGCCTTTGTCGACGGGGAGTCGACCTGCCCGCAACGTACTGGGGCGCGGACCCCGCGCCATCGGGCAGCGGACGCAGAGTGGAGCCGCCGCCTACCTCAATCTATGGCCGGTCGGGCGCCAGGTGCCTTAGCGCCTACTCCCGGTCGAGCCGACCCGGCCGCAGGAAGAACCACGTCAGCTTGCGCCGGAACCGTCGCGGGTGGTCCGGCGGATCGACGGTCAGGGGGTGCAGCTGCTCGACGACCGGCCCGAGGATTGCCGCGAGCGCGTCGGTCGCGCGGCGGGCGAGGTCGAGCTCCTCACGGCTCCCCTCCTCCGGTCGAACACCGCCCCAATCCGACACCAGCCCGCTGACCGTCGTGGCCGGCAGGATCCGCGAGGCCATGCGGCGGCCCATGTAGAGCTCCTCGGTCCCGGCCATCGCAAACGGCACGATCGGCGCGCCGGTGCGCAGGGCGATGAGCATCGCTCCGGGGCGAAACGGTCCGATCCGGCCCGCCGGCCCGCTGACCGTTCCCTCCGGCATCTGGACGAACACAGCGCCATTGCCCACGACGGCCCGGGCCGACTCGACGTGCTTGTCGATGCCGACACCACCCCGCCACACGGGCAGCAGGCCACCGAGCCGCCGGATGAGGACCTCGCGCCACGGGGCGGTGAACGTCGAGGGGCCACTGCCGAGGAACCAGGCACGCGGCTCGGTGGGCAGGGCGTGGATCACGACGAACGGGTCCATCCAACCGCGGTGGGCGGCCCCCACGAGGAAGTACCCGCTCGACGGCAGGTGCTCGCGGCCCGCGGTCTCGATCCTGAACCGAACGACGCCAAACAGCATGAACCGCGCGAACAGCCACGTGAGCCGGTAGAACACTGAAGCGCGCGCCTCGGGCGCCCTGCCGAGCCACGCGAGGCCCTCGACGACGCCACCCCGGTCGGCGGCCAGCCGCTCTGGCGAGATCCGCGGCGGTGGAAGACGGCTCCGGGCCACTCAGGGCCGCGGAGGGGCGTCGGTCGTCAAGGCGTCCGTCGGCTCGACCGTCGCTGGCGGCTCGGGCGCGGCGTCGCCCGGTCCGCGCCGGTTGCGCCACACCAGCCCGATCACGCCGACGGCGATGATCGCGATCGACACGAGCTGCGCCGTCGGAATCCCGAGCAGGACCCAGTTGTTCTGTCGGAGTGTCTCGAGGCCGAACCGCACGACGCCGTACCAGATGAAGAAGATGAGGAGCAGCGAGCCGGGGCGAAGCCGGTGCCGGAACCGCACGAAGAGAAACACGAGGAACGCGGCGCCGAGGAAACCGGAGATCGATTCGTAGAGGAACAGCGGGTGGAACCGCGTCGTAGCCTCAGGAAAGCCGGTGCATGCGTATTGGGCGACACGGTGGGCGCACTCGATCGGGATTCCCCATGGCAGCGTCGTCGGCGGGCCATACAGCTCCTGGTTGAAGAAGTTCCCCCACCGGCCAATCCCCTGCATCACGAACAGGCCCGGCGCGATGATGTCCGCCCACGTCCAGAACGACTCGCGATGGCGGACCGTGAAGTACCACCAGCCGGCCAGCGTCCCCGTCACGATCCCGCCGTAGACGCCCAGTCCGGAGTAGGGCGGGAGGATGATCGCGGGGAGGTTGTCGCGATAGAGGTGCCACTGGTCGATGACGTGGTACAGCCGGCCGCCGATGAGCGCCGCGATCGCGATGATGATGATCCCGTTGTTCACGAGCTCGGCGTTCCGACCTGCCCGTCGGGCGAGCCGGGTGACGAGGAGGTAGACCGCCGTCAGGCCCACCGCGTACGTGATGCCGTACCACTGCACGGGAAACGGCCCGATATGGAACGCGATCGGGTCGGGGGTGAGATCGAACATCGGGGCCGAGTGTACCGGCCAATCGGCCCCCCCGGAGAACCCGCTGCCTATACTGGCCGCCGGATGAACCTCCCGCCTTCGACAGCCCCGCCGCGGGTCGGCGCGCCTCGTATCCGCCGGTGAACGCCGAGTTCAACTGGTGGCTGCTGATCGTGGGGCTCGTGGCCGGGGCGGGACTGGTCTGGCTGATCCTCGCCGACTCGGCGAGGCGCGACGCGGACGTCGAGGACGCCGAGATCCCGATGGAGGCGGCGTGGATCGCAGCCAGCCTTCGCGAGGAGGGCGAGGAGATCGACCCGCGGACCGCCGACCGCGTTCTCCGGCTCCACCGCGCCTACCTCGCCGCGCCACCGCCGGACGGGCCGGCCAGGTCAGGCGCGGGGCACGATCCCGACGTGGAGCGCAACCGAGCGGAGTCCCATGCGGCGGACACGGATGTCGGTGAGGCCGGCGGCGAGCATCGTCGCGGACAGCCGGTCGGGATCGGGGAAGCCGTCAAGGGAGGCGGGCAGATACCGGTACGCCGCGACGCGGCCGAACAGCCGCCCACCGATGGGAGCCACCCGCCGGAAGGTGCCGAGGAACAGGCGGCCCCACCAGGCCGGTCGAGGCGTCGTCAGCTCGAGGCAGACGACCCGCCCGCCGGGCCGCACGACGCGCCGTAGCTCACGGAAGCCCGCCTCGAAGTCGGAGAGGTTGCGCATCCCGAAAGCGATCGTCGCCGCGTCGAACTCGCCGTCCCTGGCCGGTAGCGCGAGGGCGTTGCCGACCCGGAACTCGAGCTGGACGAGGTCGGCGAACGAGGCCACGCCGCGCGAAACCATGCCTGGCGAGAGGTCGACCGCGAGCACACGGCCGAACGGCCCGACCCGGTCCGCGAGCTCCGCGGCGAGCTTGCCGGTGCCGCAGGCAGCGTCGAGGACGGAGCCTCCCGGCTCGAGCCCGGAAGCTTCGACGGCCCTTCGACGCCACCGGCCGTCCCGCCCGAAGGTCAGCAGCGTGTTGAGGCGGTCGTAGACCGGCGCGATCCCGTCGAACATCGCCGCCACTGAGGCCTCCGGCACGGGATTGCCGGACCGGGCTCCGGACGGTGACATCGATTCGGGCACGCGCGGGTGCGAGCCGATCGACTCGTCGGTCCACGTGCTGCGGTCGGTCTCGGTCTGGGGCATTCGCACACCAGTGTGACGCGTCGCGGCGTGAATGGCGGCGTCAGCCGTCCCGCAGCTCGCCGGTCAGAACAGGATCACCCG